>ENA-ORRO01000402-ORRO01000402.1-human-gut-metagenome-genome-assembly--contig:-NODE-402-length-38088-cov-3.287461_pt1 | contig 38088 bp, 65 predicted proteins | sample MGYA00242176_ERZ509136 | MGnify/ENA primary metagenome ERZ509136 (study PRJEB26280, sample SAMEA2338644) | human gut metagenome | biome: human gut; feature: human-associated habitat; material: faeces...
TATGCAAAAGCATATGAAAAGGCACAACATGAGGACGATTGGTTCTAGGAAGGCGGTTGCATATGGCATTAGGTGGAGCGATAAAGCTTAAAGGTGAGAGTGAATATAGGCGAGCATTAGACCTGATCAAGCAGAACTTACGTGAAGTATCTTCCGAAATGAAGATTGTCACAAATACGTATGACAAGAATGACACAAGCACTGAAGCGTTATCTGCAAAGAGTGACGTGTTGAACAAACGCCTTGAAGAGCAGAAATCAAAGCTGAAGTTGGTGTCTGATCAGTACAAGAAGTATCAGGAAACTGTTAAACAATCAGCAGATGAGCATGCGCAACTAGGCGAAAAGCTGGAAAGTGAAAAGGCAAAGCTGGCAAGCATTGAAACTCAGTGTGGGAAAAACAGCAAAGAGTATGAAGACCAGAAAAAGGCTGTAGACGATCTGCAAAAAGAGTACGATGATAGCACAAGAGCACAGGATGCAAACAAAAAAGCGCTGTCACGGCTTGCTACGGAAATGAATAATGCCCAAGCTGAAGTTATCAAGACCACAAAAGATATTGACAACCTCGGCAAAGAATCTGACGATAGTGCAAAGCAGGTTGATAATCTGTCGAAAAAAATGGGTGATGCTGATGGCGCATCAAAAAAGCTTGGTGATGGGTTCACAGTACTAAAAGGTACGATGGCTAATCTTGCATCACAGGCAATCAGCAAGATTGTTGATGGATTCAAGCAGCTTGTAGGCGGTGCGGCGGACTATCAGAAGTCCATGGAGTATTACACGACATCGTTTACGGTCATGACAGGCTCAGCCGATAAAGCAGGGGAAACGGTCAAGAAACTTGCTGATATTGGAGCAACAACTCCATTTGATATGCCACAGTTGGCAGATGCAACATCTTTGCTGATGAATTTTGGCTTTAGTGCTGATGATGCGGTTGATAGCATGATGATGCTTGGAGATATTTCGCAGGGGAATGCGGACAAGCTGAACTCCATTGCGAGAGCATATGGAAAAATGAACTCGGCGCAGAAAGTAACACTTGAAGACATCAATATGATGATTGATGCAGGATTCAACCCGTTGCAGGAAATCTCAGAAAAGACTGGAGAAAGCATGAAAAGCCTTTACGACAGAATATCAAAAGGTAAAATGTCTGTGGATGAGATCACAGAATCTATGAAACGGTCAACGTCTGAAGGTGGAAAATATTTTCAATCAATGGACGCACAGTCTCAGACTTTGGATGGTAGACTTTCGACATTGAGTGATACGATTAATTCAAAACTTGGTGAAGCATTACAGCCCATTTTACAAAAAGCTGCTGATGAGTGGATTCCAAACATCACAAATGCAATCGACAATATGGATATTGATTCTGTCGTTTCTGTCATTGATGATCTTATTTCTGGCGTTGGTGATTTATTCGGATTCATCATGGACAATGGTGGTACGATTATTTCTCTTATTGCAGGAATTGGGACGGCAATGATGACGTGGAAGGTTGCATCAATGATAAACGGCTTGGTTACGGCAATCCAAGCGTTTCAGGCAGCTAATGAAGGTGCAACTATTGCACAGGCATTGCTTAATGGTGTTATGAATGCCAATCCGATTATGTTGGTTGTAACGTTGCTTGCAGGATTAATAGCAACAATTATCACATTGTGGAACACAAACGAGGGATTCCGCAATGCTGTAATAAACGTGTGGAATGCATTCAAGGACACGGTCGGAAATGTAATTACATCGGTCGGTGGATTCATAGACAACCTAATCTCGTGGTTTCAGGCACTTCCTGGGAATATTGGTGCATTCCTTAGTGAAGTTATAGGCAACGTACAGAATTGGGCTTCTAACATGGTTTCTAGGGCTTCCGCAGCAGGTTCTAACTTTGTTAGCAGTGTTGTATCATTCATCAGTGGACTTCCGTCTGCTGTATGGAATTGGTTGTCGAGTGCATTAAATAGAGCATGGAACTTCGCAGGGCAGTTGGCACAAGCGGGTGCAAATGCCGCATCTGGACTTGTAAACAACATTGTCGGTAGAATCAGCAGTCTTCCGGGGCAGTTGTTTAACTGGGGCGCCGATATGGTTCGCGGTATTGCAAACGGCATCAGGAGTGCGATTGGTCATGTAACAAGTGCAGTCAGTTCAGTTGCGGAAAAAATCACGTCTTTCCTTCATTTCTCAAGACCGGACGAAGGGCCATTGGCTGAATACGAAAGTTGGATGCCTGATATGGTGGAAGGTTTGAGCGATAGCTTGAGAAAGGCAAGTCCAGAGCTGATAAATCAGACTGAAGCATTGGCAAATGGCATGTCTGATGCATTCAATGTGAACGGTGGTATTTCGACAAGCGGCGGAAACTATAACAACATGGTTGAAGCATTCAAGGCTGCTTTATCACAAGTCAAAATCGAGATGGACGACGAAGAAATGGGTCATTTTGTTGACAAAACGGTTACAAAACTGATTTATAATTAAGGTGGTGAAAACATGAGAAATTACGTTATTCAAAATGGGCTTGACAGCCGATATTTAAAAGGATTGCTGATTCAGGAATTGCCACCGATTACAAAGCCATTGATGCGAACGAGCATTGAGCAGATAGATGGTCGTGATGGTGATGTTATCACAAGGCTAGGATATTCAGCCTATGACAAAAAAATGAAAATCGGTCTGTTTGGCGATTATGATATTGATGATATTATTACGTTTTTCAATTCAAGCGGAACAGTCACGTTTTCAAATGAAGCTGAAAGATATTACAGATATGACATTCTTGATGCTGTCGATTATGAACGCCTTATGAGGTTCAGAACGGCTGAGATCACGTATCATGTGCAACCGTTCAAGTACAGCACACTTGAAAAAAAGAAGGTATTTGACAATCCAACAAGTGCTATCACAATTAGAAATAACGGCAATTATGTTTCAAAGCCGATTATTCATATCAAGGGTTCAGGAACAATCAATCTGTCGTTGAATGGTGTGCAGTTGTTCCGTATTGATATGAGCGCATCAAATTCCATCACCATAGACACAGAAAGGCTTGAAGCGTATAATGATGATGTATTGATGAACAGATATGTTGTCGGAAATTACGACAAATTTGTGCTGAAAGTTGGGCCTAATTCCGTATTATGGGATGGACAACTTACATATATTGCATTTGAAAATCTGTCGAGGTGGATATAATGGAAAAGACGAATCTTGAAATGATTAAAGGCGACACGCTGTCATTTGCGGTTGAGATTGAGTTCGATGACGAACCGCAGGAGCTTGAAAAGGCGTTCTTCACGTGCAAAAAGAATCTTGATGATGGCGATGTCGTATTCCAGAAAACACTTGAAGATGGCATTTCATTCAAGAAGCAGGAGCGCAACAAGATGTATTACGTTGTGCGAATTGCACCTGAAGATACAAAGGATATTGAAGCAGGACATTATTTTTATGACATGCAAATTGAACTTAACAGCGATGTGTTCACTATCCTGACAGGTACATTGAAAGTACGATATGGAATAACAGATTAGGGGGTGCATAAAATGGGCGAATACTTTACAAAACCTGTATGTAAGGTCTTCATGTTGAAAGGCGAAAAAGGCCAGAAAGGTGAAAATGGCCAGAATGGTGAAAATGGTCTGAAAGGTGAAAAGGGGGAAGGCATTCCCACAGGTGGTATAACAGGACAGTTTTTGAAAAAGAAAAGCAACACCGATTACGAATACGAGTGGGCTGATATTACTCCAACTTCATTTATTTCAAGCAATGAAATTGATGACATCATGAAAGAGTAGGTGATAACATGGAACACATTACAATGCCTAGAGGGGACTTGCGAAATATTCATTTTACCGTTCACGATGCAAACGATGCAGAGGTAAGCAAAGGATTCACTCAAATTACTTTTACAGTAAAAGCAAATACGGTGGCTAGAAAAATTATCATCCAGAAAAAGCTGACTGACGGAACGATAACTAAAGATGGAAATGTATATTCATTCTCAATTATGCCGGAAGATACAGACAACATTAATTTTGGAACTTATTATTATGACATCGAGCTTATTAGAGGTGACCAGATACATCAGACGTTTGTAGGCAAGCTGATTATCACGGAAGAAGTCACATTTTCATGTGATACTGAAAAAGGTGTGTAAAGTATGGATGATTACAAGATTATCATGCTTGCGGACGATGATTGTTTAACTTTAAAAATGGATAGCGTTTCAGTTATCGGGACAGATGATTATAACGATTTAAAAAATATCCCTAAAATCAACAATGTTGATGTGAAAGGAAACAAAGCGCTTGCAGATTATGATATTGAGAGCGCAAGCGAAGCGAAAAAAAAATATGAAAATCTGGACAGTGAAATAAACATACATGTAAACAATGCAGATATACACGTATCACGTACAGACAGGTTGAAATGGGACGGCGGTACGACGTATACTGTTAGCGAAGGAAATCTAATAATAGGGGGAAAATAAAAATGGCCGAAATTTCAGAAATTACATTACCTAGTGGAGCAACTTACGACATCAAAGATGCAACAGCAAGACATGACATTAGCATGCTAAAGGGCTCTAATACAGGCGCTATGCATTACGCAGGGGTTACAGAAACGGTACTTGCGGATGGCTCTAGCACATCACCAATTAAGATCAATGAGGTGGATTATACGCCATCAAACGGTGACGTTGTAATGTATGGATCGCTTGAATTTGTATGGTCTACATCAGACAACAAGTGGCACGAGTTTGGTAGTACAGGAAGTCTTAAGGGACTGGCATTCAAGGATTCTGCGAGTGTATCATATACACCGGCAGGTTCAGTTTCCGCACCGACTGTTTCGGTTGCTGTAAACACAGCGAGTGTTACGCCTATCAGTGATGTAGGTGAATTACCAAGTTTCACGGCATCGGTTGCAAATGAGGTTCTAACACTTGGATTTTCAGCAGGTTCTTTGCCAACAAAAGGAACAGATGTAACGGTTGCCACAGGTATTAAGTCTGCTAGTGCATCCGAACCAAAATTTACAGGTGGTGCTTCAACAATTACAGTGAAATAAGGAGGACGGCTTGAATGGCTGATATATCAAGTATTAAATTGCCGAGTGACACAACATATGCGATAAAGGATTCCATAGCCAGAAGCCATATAAGCAATAAAAGCAATCCACATGGCGTCAATAAATCACAAGTAGGTCTAGGCAATGTTACAAACTATGATCAGTCAAAGGCAATAAAAAGCATTTCAAGGTCAGGAACGACATTTACGGCAACGGCACTAGACGGAACAACGTTTACGTTCACTCAGCAGGATAACAATACAACCTATGGAGTTGCGACACAGAATGCAAATGGATTGATGTCTTCATCTGATAAAACTAAATTGGATAGTCTGAGCACAACAAGTGTCTCGGCAATTACCAATTCAGATATCGACACGATAGTCGCTAGCTAAGGAGGAAAAATGGCTAAATATTTAGATCAAACAGGACTTAAATACTTCTGGGGAAAGATAAAAGATAAAATGCCTGGGCCGCTTCAGGCTTACCCAGTTGGAAGTGTCTACATAAGCATTAGCTATAACTTTAATCCGAATACATCATTCGGTGGTACATGGGAAAGATTTGGACAAGGTCGAACTTTAATTGGTGAAGGTACTGGTGATGATGGTAGTACAAGCATGTCCTTTACGGCAGGTAGCACTGGTGGTGAGTATAAACATAAATTAACTGTTGATGAGATACCTTCACATAGTCATAAATACTATTCACCAGTTGTTCAAAGAGTAGCAACTTCTAGTAGTGGTTCAACTTATGGAAACTATAATAAGGATTATCTTATAAGAACTGATTATGTGGGTGGTGATGGTTATCATAACAATGTACAACCATATGTTACGGTATATTTTTGGAAACGCACAGCATAAGGAGAAAGCAAAATGGAAGAAACTAAAAAGCTAGTCTTAAAAGACGGCACAGAACTGGCACTTAATGAATTCAACACAGAGAATGACGAAATCTCAGTAACCATAGTAGATATGGGCTATCAGAAAGCAATTGAGACTCTAAAAGTAGAGCAGATCGCAGAAATCAAAATTTTGAACGAACTTGGAGAGGTAGTTCTGACAGCGAAAGGATACAGCCTCGGTAACAGAATCTCTGTAAACACTAAGGAGAACACAACCCAAGTGACTTTAGAGGTAAAAGGAACAAGAGAAGCCGTGATAGACGCAACAAAGGCGATTCAGATACTTCAGAATACATCTGAGCAGAACACCGCTGACATTACAGCCATCAATGAAGCCATCGCTTCACTTGCAGAAATCGTAGGAGGTGAATAACCATGGTAAAATGGTACGTAAGACAAATCAAAATGAATCGTATGACATTAGAAGATGTGCCAAAAAGATGGCATGATGCTGTAGAAAAAGCGTTATCAGAATAAAAAAAACAGGCGCAATGAGCGCCTTTTTTGTATAATTTAAGCGAGGTAAAATTATGATAAAACTATTTGGAACAACAGACACAGATTTTTCAAGCAACGGCGATGCAGTCATTCAGCCATTCAAAGCAAAAGTCCATAAAGAGGACAATGGAAAATTCTATCTTAATATTGAAGCAGACATATCATATGTTGACATTCTGACAGAAAATAGAATTATCGTTGCAGATACTCCACAAGGCGCACAGGCTTTCCGCATTAAGAATCCAGAAAAAACAAAGAGTAAGATCACGATAAAGGCTCCGCACATTTCATATGATGCAGAAAACTATGTGATTGCAGACAGTTATGTTGTCGATAAAAATTGCAATGATGCGATGGACCATTTAAACAGCGCCACTGACAATCCTAGCCCGTTTCAGACGGTATCTGATATTGCAGCAGTAAATTCATACAGGTGCGTGAGAACATCGCTGTATGACGCTTTCAGCACGGTTCTTGAACGTTGGGGTGGACATTTTGTACGTGACAATTATAGGTTCGGAATCATGAGTACTATAGGGCGTGATAACGGTGTGACTGTAAGGTACAAAAAGAATCTTAAGGAAATGACTTGCACGGTAAACTGGGATAATGTAGTTACAAAACTTATGCCAGTTGGAAAAGATGGCTTGCTATTGGATGAGGTTTATCTTTACAGCAAGACACAGTATGATATTCCTTTTACAAAAGTTGTATCTTTCAATCAGAATATTGACCAAGACCTATACAAGGATGCAGAAGGACATCTTGATGAGACAGCATATAACAATGCACTTATTGATGATTTGAGAGAGCAGGGACAGGCATACGTTGACGAGAATTGCGTGCCAAAAGTGAATTACACACTCAAGGCTAATCTTGAAAAGCTGACGGATATAGGTGATACAATCGAAGTCATTGACGAACCAATGGGTGTGGATATTACAACACATGTTATTTCGTATGATTATGATTGCATTCTAGGCAAGTATACGGAGCTTGAATTTGGTAATTTTCAGCAGAAGGTATCTGACTTGATGGGAACAGTAAGCTCAACAATTCAGCAGAGTGTAGAGAAGAACAATTCTGCTTTACAGGTTGTGTTTTCAGATGCAATTCAACATGCTCAGGAAACAATTCTAGGCATGCTTGGCAATTCTTATGTGGTGTATGAAGGTGACAAAATTCTTGTGGTTGATGCGTTACCGAAGGAAGAAGCTCACCACGTCATCATGATTAACAGCGGTGGAATCGGATTTTCAAGCACTGGAATCAATGGAACATTCGAGAGTGCATGGACGATTGACAATGTGCTGAATATGCAACATATAAATGTGATCAATCTTGTCGCTGACATGATAAAGGGCGGAACATTGAAGCTTGGTTCTAACCTTAACCAGAACGGACAGATTGAAGTCTTTGATGAAGCAAACAATCTGATTGCAAAACTGGACAAAAATGGTCTGATTATGTATGGACTTGATGGTTCATATCTGGTTGTCAATAATTATGTAGGTTTTGCAGGATATGACCGCACTGGCGCTAAAACATTCTGGGTTTCAGGTGATGAGTTCCATCAAAAAAAATCTGTCATTGAGGAAGAGATCACGTTGTGCAACAAGGCGAGATTTATTCCGATAACTGTAAAAGATGGCGATACTGTTACAAACGATGGCATCGGTATAGTGGGGGTGTGATATGGCTACATCAGGAACATTCAAAACATCAGCGTATGATGGTGCATGCTTACAGTTTGACTGGTCATTAAAAAGCCAAAGCATCGTAAACAATCAGTCTGTCATTTCGTGGACGTTGAAGGGTGCAGGAATCAAGTCTGGTTATTGGTACATGGCAGGCCCTTTCAAGTGCACTGTAAACGGCACTGTTGTTTATCAATCAAACACTAGAATTAAGTTATACACTGGAACGGTTGTGGCATCTGGAGAGCTTGCAATCGGTCACGATACCAACGGTTCAAAGACATTTAGCGCATATGCAGAATGTGCAATTTATACATCGGCTGTAAATTGCAAAGGTTCTGGAAGTTGGAGCCTTCCCGATATTGACAGAGCATCACAGCCAAGTCTGAACACATGGCCGAACAATTCTCCAGACTTTAATATCGGAGATACTATTGTCGTGCATATGAACCGCAAGTCAACCGTATTCACGCATACCGTTGTGCTGAAATTGGGTTCATACAGCTATACAATTGGCACAGGTGTAACAGATAATATTACACTTGATACAGATATGATTGCATCAAGTCTGTATGCGCAAATGCCAAACAGCAATTCTATGACTGGAGAAATTGTTGTTACAACGTATAGTGGCAGCACGGTTATAGGAACATCAAGCTGTACCATTATTGCACATGTAGTAAATTCTAACCCTGTATTTGATGTGGGTTATTCCGACACAAATTCGGCAACTGTTGCAATCACAGGAAACAGTCAATATATCATTCGTAATAATTCCACGTTACAGATCAGTGTAAGCAATGCAAAAGCATTAAACAGTGCCACGTTGAAATCAATTACTGCTGTTGTAAATGGTAATGCTTATACAGGCACTTTAAGTAGCTCTACAGGCACAATCAATGTCGGTGTGGTAAATGTATCATACGATACTGAAGTGACCGTCAAAATCGTTGATTCAAGGGGAAATGTGGGACAGAAAAATATCACAGTTCTTGTGTATGATTGGAGCTTGCCGAGTGCGATTATCAAACTGAACCGTAAAAGCAATTATTATTCAGAAAGTATATTAAATGTAAATGCCAACTATGCGTCAATAGGCGGGAAAAATGAAGTAACGATTAAGTACCGCGCGAAGAAGGTTTCTGAAAGCTCATATGGAAGTTATGCAACCATTCAGAACAATGTGGATATTAATTTTACGGCTGATAACAAGTATGAGTGGAACGTACAGGTTGAGGTTTCTGACAGGATAGGAAAGACAACCTATAATCTGATTCTTGCAAAGGGCATCCCGATTACGTACACGGACATCAAGAAGTACAGCTTTGGTGTGAATTGTTTTCCGAAACATGATAACAGCCTTGAAGTCAATGGCGTTTGCATTAGTGGTAATGTGCTTTACAACAGTGCAAGTGGAACAGCAGGAACTGTCACATTATCAGACAGCGTGGAAAATTATACTTACATTGAAATCTTTTACATATCGTCTGGTGATAATGCTTGTGGCAGTGTTAAGGTGTTCAGTCCAAACGGAAAACTTGTGCATTTAGGAACGATTCATTATATTGCCGATTATGACTATGCAAAGTTTGCTCTTGTGAGTGTGTCGGGGTCAATGATCACATTCAGCCAGAATTACCAGATCATTCTGAAAAACAATGGTTCAACATATTCAGCAGAAAATGCAATTTATATAACGAGAGTGGTTGGATATTAAATGAAATCATGGTATACTATGAGTGCAGTGTTTTCATGTTCACTGCATTCATTTCCCAGCCTGTCGGGGGTATTCGACGGGCTGTTTTTTTATGCATAAAATTCTATACTAACTTACCATAACCTACAGGTCAAACCATGTTAGTAAAGAAAAAAATCACCGTTTGCATTCGGTGATTGATTGATGTATATTATAGATGGGCTTTGTTGACATTAGGGCATGAAATTCTCCTAGTAAATTGCAGACAGAAATGTCTGCTTTTTACTTGAAAAAAATTTCTATTCCATCAGGGGAAACATGGACTGAATCAAGGACATTTCGCCACAACGTGCGTTTATTCTCACGTGTGAGGTTATCATATATTGAGCGCCAACCGCTGTTCAAAAATTGGTTAAGATGATCGGTGCTTTTAGGTTTGAAAGATTCAAGCCTTTTTATTTTGTCTTCCGTTTCTGCGTACAGACGTTCATAGGTACTTACAGGCATACGTTTCTTGATGAAGATATAATTCAGATTATCAAGCTCTTTTCTTAATTCTTTTAATTCCTTTTCGGTTGTGTTCTTTGTTTCAGATGTGACACTTGATATTGTGGCTATATGATCTTTAAGCAGCGTATCAAGATTAGAAAGCAAATATTTCTCCGTTGCAAGTTCCGCATAGTGCTTTTTGTGGGAGCATGTATGCACCGAGTGTGCATTGTTGCATCGGTAATAATAATATCGCTTGCCACCTTTTGGATGGCTCACTCCAACCAATTTAGAACGGCATTCTGGACATCTTAAAAGTCCAGTGAATAAATATACATGTCGTTGTATTCCTGTGCGTATATTGGACTGTAATGCGGTCTGAACGGCATTGTATGTTTCTTTCGTGATGTATGGTTCAGCGTAATTGGAGTTACCACGGTATGATCCTGCATAAAATTCGTTCTTAAGTATGTGCATATAGGACATGTAAGGCCGAGACAGTCCGTATTTATTGTTTACGTATTCGACAGTGTAATGGACTGATTGATGCAGGAGAAATGAATCGAAAATATCTTTAACTATTGGTGCTTTTGATTCATCAATTGCAATGCGTTTATTGCCGTTTTCTGTGGCAATCCTGTAACCAAAAGGAACGTTACCAGTGATAGGTTGACCTTGTGCAATTTTGTACTCAAATACGGCTTTGATACGTTCAGAGCCTTTTTTTAATTCGTGTTCTGCAAGATTGACTTTCAGGTTGAACATAAACAATCCGTTCGCAGTGGACGTATTGATATCGTCCTCACAAATGGAAATCATGGCAACATTGTTCTGTTGAAGAAGTTCAAGCATCTTGTTAGCTTCAAGAACGTTACGTGAAAGACGGTCAAGGCGTGTGAAGGCGATTGCATCAAGATTTTTCAGATTTGACAGCATGGCTTGCAGCTGAGGGCGTTTCATTGTGCTTGCTGAGAATCCTTCGTCAATGTAGATATGTTGCAGGGCATGATCGTTGTCGTTGCACCATTGCGTTATTTCTTCGGTCTGTGCCTGTATTGAATATCCATATTTCTTTTGTTCATCAGTGGAAACACGAGCGTATCCTGCCACTCGCAGATTTTTTCTCATAAAAATTACATCCGTTTGATTGAAAATAAAAAAAGCAGTCCATACTAGCCGATGAGGACGGTGAAAATATGGACGCAGAAAAAATATATTCGTTGCTGTTTAATCTTTATGCTGAACAGGAAAATATCAAAATTGAATATGAATTAGACAATTCTTTTTTTTCGACAGATGGTTTCAATCAGAAACATTCTTGCTGTCTAGGTACAGTTTCATTATCTTCAGATACAGTTCATCCTTCTCAGGTTCCGGAAGATCGTGAAACAGAGACTCGATGCGCAGTGTGAGGTCTGTCGTTTCATCGTAGCTTGTTGTGTCAATGCCAAAATATGAAATGTCGATGCCGTAAACCTCGCAAAAACGTTTCAGAGTTGAAAGAGTCAAGGAACGCTTTCCAGACTCAATATTTGATATTGCAGGTCTTGAAAGTCCGACAAGTTCAGCAAGCTCAGACTGCTTAAGATCACGGGAGTTGCGAAGTTCTTTGAGTTTCTTTCCGATTGACTTATTGTTGATCATTATTTTTTTACACCACCTAAAAAAGATTATATTTCGATAATAACACACCGTAGCTATTTGAAACAATAATTAATAATCAAAAAAAGATGAAAAGTAGTTGCAATTTGATGACATGGGTATATAATGTAGGCAAGAAAGGGGGCACGAAATGAAAAGAGCAGAACTTAAAGCATTCAGAATATCAAAGGGATATACTCAGAAAGATGTAGCAGAAATGCTTGGAGTATCGACTAGCCATTATGCTTGTATTGAGCAAGGAACGCACAATCCTTCTACAAAGCTTGTCAAAGTGTTCTGCAATGTGTTTGGTAAGGAAAATGCGAGTTTAATAATTGGGAGCTGAGAAGATGTTAGAAATCGTAGCAGAAATCGTAAAAAGCGGTAACGCAGAAGAATTAAGAAAAATTATTAAACAGTATGAATTGGATGTTTCAAAAAGAAAGGAAAACAAGAAAAATGATAGGATTTGAAAACATTACAAAAGATGTAGCAACTGATTTAATCGAACTTGTAAATCAGTTAAGAGGACTAGAAAAGTCTGCACAGGTCAACTATTCTGTGCAAAACCGAAAGACAGGAGAGTGGGTTAAGAAGGAATTTAATTATGTACCACTTGACAATATTTTAAACAAGATTAAGGAAAATAAGAACTTTGCATTGCTACAGCCGATTGGAGTTGATGAGAACGGCATAAACGGTGTTCGCTGTATTCTGGTACATAAGAGCGGTCACGTATTTGAAACAAACACTTATCCGTTTGCAGTTAAAGAAGGCGCTAAGTTGCAAGATGAAGGCGCAGAGATCACATACCGCAAGCGTTACTCATTAGGTGCATTCTTAGGCATGGCAACAGAAGAAGATACAGACGGAAATGATGATGAAGCAACGAACAGCACTGAGCGCAAGGCATCACCAAGACAGGTCGAAGTATTGAGCAAGAACTATACAGGCGAGAATCTTGAGAAATTGTTAAAGATGAACAAGATTGAAAAGTTGGAAGACATGCCGATGTCGAAGGCAAGTGAGTTGATTGGTAAAATCATGAAACAAAGAAAGGCGGACAATCATGAGTAGTTACGTGCAATTTGTAGTATGTCAGTACACTGACAGCAAAAAAAAATTCCTGTTCTATGCACCGCTTTATGCAAGTATCAAGAGTGGTGACGAAGTGTTAGTTGAAACGCAGTTCGGAGAAAAAATGGCAACAGTGCTTGCAGTTTGCAATTCAACTAGTAATGATGTGGAGCAAGTATTGCGTGTTCTTACAGGTGCAGGATGCGAGCCACTCAAAAGAGTTATCGGCAAATATGATTTTACTAAATTTAATTACAGAGAGGATGAAACAAATGAATAACATTATTGAAAGAAAAGACTCAGACGTTGCATTGTCTGAAGAAGTATGCGAGAAAATCATCAGCCTTGAGAAGCAGGCGAAAGAAATCAAGAAACAGCAGGACAGCATGAAGAAAGAAATTCTTGATGCTATGCAGAAGTACGGCGTATTAAAAATCGACAACGAGTTTCTGAAGATTGCGTTCATTCCAGAGCATGACGCAGAAAGGTTTGACAGCAAGACTTTTAAAGAAGAAAATCCTGACGTGTATGACATGTACGCCAAATTCTCAACAGTGAAACCGTCCATCCGCATCACGGTGAAGTGATGGAAACATTCAGCATTAAAGGCGGCACTCTTGAATATTTCGATGAAACGCATACATATCTGTATGATGGGCTTATGTTGCCAAGTGTCTCACAGATTCTCGGTGCGAAGTTTAGAAACGAATATGCAAGCGTGCCTCCTGCCGTGTTGAATAATGCGGCAAAAAGAGGTACGGCAGTACATAAGGCAATCGAGAACTACAACAATTCAGGGTACGATGATGGAAGTGAAGCAGTGCGAAACTTTAAGTTTTTGCAGAAGCAATACGGATTCGAGGTTCTGGACAGCGAGTTGCCACTTGTGCTGTTCAAAGATGATATGCCGATTGCGTGTGGACGGCTTGACATGACAATGCTGATGGATGGTGAAACTGGCATTGCGGACATTAAAACCGTCAGCGCATTAAACAAGGAAAAAATCGCATATCAGTTGAATTTGTACCGCATCGGATTGATGCAAAGCTACGAAGTTGATGCAAAATTCTTGAAGATCATACATCTTAGGGATGGCATCAGAAAAGTTATTGACAGCCCTGTAAATGAGGGCATGACATGGGAATTAATCGAAAAATTTTTGGAGGAAAAAGAAAATGAATAACGTTAGTTTGATTGGAAGGCTTACGAAGGATGTTGAGGAACGGAGAACGCAGAACGGTACTCATGTTGTCTCATTCACATTGGCAGTTGACAGAAGAAAAAAGGAAGACGGCGCAGACTTCATTCCTTGTATTGCGTGGGACAAAGCAGCCGATACAATCGCAAAATATGTTCATAAAGGTGACTTGTTTGGAGTGACTGGGTATATTCAGGTAAGAAGCTACGAGAAGGACGGCAGAATGAATTATGTGACAGAAGTAGTCACTACAAGCTTTCAGTTCTTGGAACGTAAGCGTGAAATGCAATATGATGGCCCTAGCGGTCAAAATAATAGCAATTTTGATAATGGTTGGGGGAATACAAGGAACGACATAGGTTCGTCTGATTTGCCATTCTAGGCGGTAATAATGATGATAGGAAATGCAAAAGCTATCATCCAGTGGTTGTTCGACCAGCAGGATGCAGAAAAGCTGTACGAGATAAAAGAGAAGAAATCGAAAAGATCACTCACAGCCAATGCGTACTACTGGTCTTTACTCAACCAGTTGGCTAGCGTTATGAGGTTTAGCAGTGAAGAAGTGCATTTCATGATGCTCAAGCGGTACAGTGTGTGTGAGGTTGTGTCGGTCAGGTCAGACATAAAAGTTGATGGCTATTTTCGATATTATGAAGCAATCGGGAAAAGTGATCTTGATGGTAAAGAGTTCACGCATTACAAAATTTACAAAGGCAGTTCGGATATGGATTCAAAAGAGTTCTCCATCCTTCTGGATGGATTGATAAGAGAGTGCGAAGAACAGGGCATCCCTGTACTTACACCGGATGAGGTTGCAAAACTGAAGTATATAGAAATGAGAAAAAACAAATGAATATTTACGTTGAAAAAGGCGCGCACGTGCCAGAGAGGGCACACAAAACAGATGCTGGGTTGGATATAAAAGCACGTGATAATAAGCTTGTAAAGGCACACGGATGGGCTTTGCTGCATACTGGATTGCATGTACAGTTGCCACATGGAACAGCAGGGCTGTTGGTTTCTAAAAGTGGTTTGAACGTCAATCACGGCATTACATCAACAGGATTGATTGATGAAGGATATACAGGCGAAATTCTTGTGAAACTGTATAATCATTCTGATGAAAGCTATCTGGTTCATGCGGGCGATAAAATCTCACAACTTGTTATTATTCCAGTGCTTTATGAGGATATCAATTTATGTGATTCACTGGATGAAAATACTGAGCGTGGTGATAAAGGTTTCGGAAGTAGCGGAAAATGATTCAGAAAGAGTTATGCATCATGCATGAAGGCATGTTCTTAACGAATGAACACTGTTATCAGTATTATTCAAAACGGTTATATGGAACTGTCAGGCATGAAATTTTTTTTGGCACTGCCAACCGCAAAAAGTCAATTAAGTATGGTCTTGTCGTATTCATCAAACCTGAAGATCACAACATGTCTAAGTATGGTGTGCATTGCAGTAAGGGCCATGAATTTGATATGCACCTTAAAAAGCTTGGGCAAAAAAGAGCCATGGCCGAGTATGGATTGACTACAAGCGAGTTCATTGACATTTTTGGGAAAAACTACCTATGAGGTGACTTAATTGTACAGAAAGTATCACAATACAAAGACGGTTGCTGATGGCATCAAGTTTGATTCAAAGCTTGAAGCTGAGCGGTATGTACAGCTGAAGATTCTGGAACGTGCGGGAGTTATAAGGGCGTTGGAATTACAGCCTTCTTTTGAACTTTTGCCGTCATTCAGGAAGAATGGCAAGACATGGCGTAAAACCGTGTATAAGGCCGATTTTAGATACATCTTGTGTGATTGTGATAGAATCATTATTGAAGATGTAAAAGGCTCTACAGCGGTAATTACGGACGTATTTCGGTTAAAGCAAAAATTGTTCGAATATAAATATCCAAACTACACAATCAGCATCGTTACGAGTAAAGACATCAAGAAGTTTCAAATAGAAACGAAAGTCGGCAAAATGTGTTGACTTAATCACATTACGATGATAAAATTAAAGAGTAGTAATAAACTATAATGTCTGTTTAGTGGTCGCCCCCGCTGAGCAGGGAAACAACTGAATAGACACGAGAACTGTATGGCTTTATAGTGGGCGAACTATAAAAGTTGTGCAGTTTTTTCGTTAGAAAGTCAATCACATGATTGAAGATACAGAAAAAGAAAGGAAGCAAAAACATGAATGAAAGCAGAGACTTCAAGGGTGTATGGATTCCGAAGAAAGTGTGGCTAGACACTAGGCTTAATGCACTTGATAAAGTTATTCTTATGGAAATTGACAGCTTAGACCAAGGTGAAAAGGGATGCTATGCAAGTAACGAACATCTTGCTGAGTTCTGTCAATGTAGTAAAACGAAGGTATCGACAGCAATTTCAAAACTTATTGAATGTGGATATTTATACATTCAAAATTTTGATGGAAGAAAGCGAGAATTGAAAAGCAGACTTTCAAATTTTGAAAGGCAGAATATAAAAAATTGTAACGCTGATATTCAAAATCTGAAAGAAAGTAATACAGTTAATAATACAGTTAATAATACAGTAAGTAATAAGAAAGAAAGAAAGAGCAAATCGAAATCGTATGATGAACAGATTGCGGAGTATACAGGAAATGAAGAACTTCAAAATGCATTAAAAGCATTCTTACAGATGAGGTCATTCATCAAGAAGCCTATGACAGAATATGCTTTTAAACTCATGCTTAAGAAACTTGATGAATTAGGAAATAACGACACAACAAAGATCGCTATTCTAAATCAGTCAATCACTAATAACTGGCAAGGAATCTTCCCATTGAAGGATGTAAATACAAAGCATGAGAAACAGCCAGAAAAGAAATACGACCAGAACGGTTATGGGTCTGAAGAAGAACTCATGGCTATGTTTTACGGCAAATAGTTTCAAATAGAAGCAAAAGAAAGGACTATAACAACTATGAAAAATATGCAAGATAACTTTATAAGTGAACAGCCAACAGAAGAAGCAATCCAGAGGATGTTAGACAATTGCGATGAAAGTACTGAATATATCAAAGATAATATGATATACTGTCGAAAATGCAACGAGCCACGAAGAAAATGGATGTCGGCGGTCGGGATATATGTTCCTGTAATGTGTTCATGCTTAATTGCTGAAAATGACAGGAAGGAAGAAGAGAAAAAGAAGCAGGACAGACTGGCACGAATTGAAGGATACAGGAACACAGGCTTTCCTGACAGAGAACTTCAGAAATGCCGATTTGATCACGACGATCAGAAATCAAAGAAGGCTAGCGATATGTGCATGAACTATGCGAGAAAGTTTGATGAATTCAGAAAAGCAGGAAAAGGGCTTATTCTGTTTGGCGGAGTTGGAACTGGTAAGACGTTTCTTGCATCATGCATTGCAAATGAGTTGATTGACAATGGTGTGCCGTGCCTTGTGACAAATTTTGCGCGAATTATCAACACGTTACAGGGAATGTATGAAGGAAAGCAGAAATATCTGGACAGCCTTAACGAGTTTGATCTTTTGGTCATTGATGATCTTGGAATTGAGCGAAACACGGAGTATGTAAACGAGCTTGTGTATAACATTATTGATGCAAGATACAGAAGCGGAAAACCGATGATAATTACCACAAATCTTAAATATTCAGATCTTTATCATACAGAAGATACAAGTAAAGACAGAATCTACAGCCGTATCATTGAAATGTGCCTTCCTGTATTGGTAAGTGGTGAAGACAGACGAAAGAACAAAGCGCAGGATTCAAGGCTTATGGATATATTAAACGGTTAAATGTTTCAAAAAGAAACAAAATGTATTGCATTTGTTTATATATTATGATATTATAATAACGTAAAGAGAGGCAGGAAGGATAAAACAGAATACGGTCCGATAGGCTCGCCGAATGAAGGTTTCAAAGCCTATGTCAGAGTTGCGAAAGGTAACCTTCCTAAATCTATTTACTTAAAAAGAAAAGGAAAAAAGAAAGGAAAAAAAAGAACATGACAAACGCACAAATTATTTTCAACGAAGCAGTTGAACTTATGAAAAACGGAAAGATCGGAACCACAGGCAGACAGTTTGAGGTTGAGGACGAAAGCGGCAACAAAACGATGCTCGATGAACCGGAAGATATTCATACATTCCAAGCATGGAAAAAGCTCGGCTATTGTGTTAAGAAAGGCGAGAAAGCTGTTGCACAGTTCCACATCTGGAAATGCGTATCAAAGGAAACTGAAAACAGCGAGGGGATGACCGAAGAACAAAAAAGAATGTTCATGAAAAAAGCAAGCTTCTTCAGCGCAAGCCAAGTGCAGGCAATGAATTAATGATATAAAGGCAAGCCCACCGCCTAAAGTGTGGGCACACAAAAAGGAAGGCAAGAACATGGAAGAGAAACTAAACGGTACATATTATTTATTTGATTGCTTGGACGGTGTAATAGGTGACAGGCTATTAACCCTTGAAGAGTTAAGACAAGCAATGACATGGGAAAATGTAACGTACACGGAGAAAGACGCCAAACGCATTGCAATGGACTATGAAGCGACTTTATACAAGTACAAATACATAGACGGAGAAGTAAAAGAAAGCAAAATGCTTTACGATCCGTGGCAAATTTGAGGAAAAAAGGACGGTGCAGCTATGATAATTAAAACATGGAATATCGAAGCAATGACAGGATATAAGCCACGCACAACATTCTATGAGGATTTCAGTATTGCAGACCATTTCGGTGGTCCTGCAATTCGAGACACATATTGCAGAGCGTTCAACGCATGGCAGAACAATATTGAATACATGACAGAGCTTGTGATGGTCCTTAATTGGAAGATCGCAGAGCACTACAGAAAGAATGACAGACTTGCTGAAATGTATGACGAACTTTGGAACAAGGCTGACGAGTGGATGTATGAACATTTCGATGGTGATGACTTACAGTATTTTATGAGAACAACGGACTAGGACAACCTAGTCTTTTTTTTTATCGAAAAAATTGCCAAAAAATGTCATGAAAACGTTTGACTTTTCTATATTATAGCATTATAATATAGATGTAAAAGAAAGAGAGATAAAAAACATGACAACAAAAGAAATCAAAGAATTAGCATTACAGATTCTAAACAGAAATGGTGAAACTGGAATTAAAAAGTCTGACTTTACAGTTAGACAGGCAAAGCAGTTGATCAAGGAATATAACTTAGGTTGGATGAAATAGAAAGGAAAAAAGAACATGACTGAAATTGTATGGCAAGAGATTAAGAAGAACGGAGAAATTGTTACAAAACAGAGAACATTCAAGACAGAGAAAGCCGCAGAAAAGTTCATTGAAAAATTGTATGATAAGGATAACTTCTACAATATTTTAGCTACAAGATAATAGTGAGGACAAGAAAATGACAAACATGAACAACAGAGAATATTCAGCACTTATGAGTGCAGTAAATGAAATTATGGAAGGCAGAACAGTTAATATTTATGAAAATTCAAGCTTTGGTGCAGAAGTACAAACATTCGGTGTGAACTGGTCAGCTTGTGGGACGCAGAACATCGAAGAAACAAAGAAATTTGCTGAGAAAATCAACAAGGCTTGTAAGATCGTGGAAAAGCTGAATGCGATGCAAATCACTGTAAACTATGGACATGAAGAAAAGCCAGACAGAGAATCATACATGGCATTGATCGCAAAGTATACGGAAGAATTGCAGTCGATATGCTAATGCTTAAAGGTTTCAAATAGAAACAAAAACTTACAAAAAGTATTGACATATTGTTATAATATGGTAATATATGGATGTAAAGACAAGGAGAAAAACAACATGGAATTAAAAGAAACAGTAGAGTTAATGAATTCTGATGATTACAAAGAAAGATTTGTAGCAGAATATCACCAAGTAAAAATCAGATATGAGAAATTGAAGAATTTCTGCAACAAAATTGAAGTTGAAACAATGCTTGGAAAAGAAGTGACTAAGCATGATTGCCCACTTGAACTATTAAGAGAGCAACAAAAATATATGGGATTGTATTTATCCGTTCTTGAAAAAAGAGCATTGATTGAAAAAGTTGTGTTATAAAAGGATAAAAACAACATGGAATTAAAAGAAGCAATGGCATATTTTATTTGTGGAATGATTGCAGGTGGCGGAATCACATTGATTGTATACAGTATTCTAGTTGCTAAAAGAGTACAGGAAGAACAGGACAAAGCTACAAAATGTATCTTCAAATATGAAGAATACAGAAGAAGAATCAGAACGCTTAAATATCAAAAAAAAGAACTAGAGCAACGAATTATAGAATTACAAACAAAGCATGGCGAAGTTGTAACAAGTGTGGACTTTTGGGATGTTAACGATGATGAGGTGGAAGAAAATGGCTAAATTAACACAAGCGCAGAAAGATGCGTACATTAAGGAATTAGAAGCAAAGCTTGAAGAAGCAGACAACATTCAGAATGATCAGTTGAACATTTTGAATATCAATCAGAATAAAAAAAAGAAGCATAAGAAAATCACGCAGCGAACAGCCCAAGCATGGTTGCTAGTTGCGTTGGTGATCACACTTCTATTGTCAATGATGAATGTCTGCATGTTAAGTATGTACATGGATATGTTTGAACAGGCTGGAGAAAGATTCGAACAAATATTTAAAGAGGGGTACTAGGATGTGGATTAGAAGTCAAGATTTATATACGTTAATTAAGTGTGAGCGTTTATCTATTAGGCAATGTGCAAGTAAAGAGCATTGTATTATAGGTGATGAACGTATTGTATTAGGTGTTTATTCAACCCAAGAAAAAGCTTTAAGAGTTTTAGATTGGATTCAAAACCAAATAGAATATAAGAATGTTGAAGTACATCAAATGCCACAAGATGAGGATGTTGAAGTATGACAGAAAAAGATTTAGAAGAATTCGAAAAAGAATTCGGATTTAAATTGTTGCCTACATCATTCAAAAAGCCTTTATCAGAGATCACAAAAGAGGAATACAGAGAACGTATTGAATACTTATACAACGCAATTATTAATGACGATTCAAATATAGATGAAACAATTAAAGATAGAATTGATGAATTGATTAAAACATATCAAATGTACATTGAATGGAATAAAAGAAACATTGAAAAAGACAAAGAAAATTTAATATTCAAATTAAATAATGGGATTTATGAGAATATTCAACTAGACACCAAAGATATTAACATGATGAAAGATGATATTGATTTATACAGAGCATTTATTGGATCACTAGAATACGCAAAGACAGGAGAAAGAAAATGATTAGATTACAAAATAATTATGCAATCACTTCTAACGGTGGTTCATTCGCCCTTGTAACGTTCGTAAAGGGTAAGGATAAAGAAGGAAATGAGATAGACGTACAAAAGCCTATATCATACCATACAACGCTTAAATCGGCTTTACAGAGTTATTCTAACAATCGTATGGCAGATTTAGTTTCTAACGTAGATTTAGATTTGGAAGATTTAATGAAAGCAATTATTGAGCTTAAAAAGGAGATAAAGGCATATGAATGCAAGTGAAATGTTTGAAAAATTGGGATATGAGAGAAACGTAAGAAACAAAAGAATAATATATTACTTAGAAACTAAAGGTGCATTCTATTATAAAGAAATCACATTTGATTTATTGCAAAAAGAAATTGTAATAGATGGTAATTTCATTAGAGCGGAAATTGAAAACGATTTATTAAGAGCTATTTATAAACAAGCAGAAGAGCTTGGATGGCTATACGAAAAGACTTGCGAAAATCTATCCGAGTACAATTTATGTGACCGATTCGAATGTTCAAATTGTGGGATTGTACTTGAAGAGTATCAAGAAATTAAAGTGGATGAAGATGATGATACTGGTGATGAATGTACTTACGAATACACACCTAAGTATTGCCCGAATTGTGGCAGAAAGATTGTAGATTGAGGTGGATATAATGAACGCTAGAGAAATGTTTAAAAAGCTAGGGTATAGTTGTATTAAAAGCGACCGTTCGATTTGGTATATAAATGATTCTGACTTTGAAAATTATGGAAGCATTGAATTTTGGTTTTGCGATTGTACATTTGAGGTAACAGGTAGTTATGGCGACCCTCTTATGGTTAATGTAAAAGAACTTGAAGCAATCATTCAACAATGTAAAGAATTAGGTTGGATAGAAGATGAAAAGCAAGAAACTAATTATGAATATTTTAAAGATGAAATCATAGAAAATTGTGGTTTTACTTTTGCACTAGTCGGCGGAAAGCCTCATAAATGCGCTTGTGTTAATTGTAATGATTGTGGATTCAGTACAGGACATGGATGTACCGAAAAGATTAAAGAATGGTTAAAGAAACCGCACGAAAAGCCAGTATACAAATTAACTAAATTTGAAAAAGAATTATTACAATGCTATCCAGATATATACAGTTTTAAAGTATTTAATTCTTTAAATGGGATGAAGGAAAAAGGATATTTTAAAGGCATTGATGACAATGAAATAATTGGAGATATTCTAGCAAATTGTGAGGTAATCGAATGATTCGACAGGCAGGATTGATGCTTCCTAGAAAAGAATACAAGCAGCCTTTATACAGGTTAAGGCAAAACGAATACTATATATTACTGAATTTCGAAGGAAATCTTGGAAATAAGCCAATAAACAGATATGTATCTTTAGTGGAAGTAAAGAAATATGGACTTTTTAGAAATGTTCCAGATAATGTGTCAATCAATGAAATTTTAAAAAATTGCGAGGTGATCGAATAATGCGTAAAGCTAGATTGCTGTGTCTTACAGATAAGTATGAATATGATTTAATCAGTAGTACTGGCAAGAACAAAGAAGATTACATCGGTCAAGTTGGTAGCATTACACACACTCAAAAAATGCTAACAGGTAATGGAAGTGCTACAAATTTATTCGATATTACTTTTGAAGATGGTGCTAGGTTTTGTGTTGACAGAGAACAGATCGAATTTGTGGAGGATTGAGAATGAGCGGCGGAAGTTATAACTATATGTATTCTAGAATTGAAGATGAATACGTCGGAAAAATGTATGATTCTCAACTAAACGCAATGATGAAAGATTTAGTTGATTTGCTACACGATTTAGAGTGGTGGCAGTCATGTGATTATAGTGAAAAAACTTACCGAGAATCTGTTGTTAAATTCAAAAAGAAATGGTTCAAACAAACGAAGATTGATGTGCAAAAGCAAATTGAATCGGAATTTGAAAGAACAAAGAATGAACTGTTAAAATAGTTCGAGTATTTGAAGGATGAAAGTGAGGAAAACAATGGCTAAACTTGCAAAAATGAAGTACAGAACTGTAGGTGGTGACTTAAAGGTAAACACGTATACTACGACAATATCTAAAAAGATTGTGGCTGAATCTGGTATTGATCCCGAAAAAGAAATCACGGTGAAGGCGGAAAAAGGCAAAATCATTATCGAGCAAAAAAGATAATATAAAGGAAACGAAAAAGGGGATAAAAGCCCTTTTTTTTGGCAATAATTATAGTATAATTTATGTATGAAAGAAGGTAAAAAATGGTATTTTCTAATAAAACATATGACAAACTTAAATGGGTTGCACTTGTTGGAACGAACGCATTTTCAGCATTAATTATCACGCTCGGCAAAATTTGGGGATGGGATTGTGCAGAAGCGATTGCAGGAACTATTTCGGCAGTTGGTACATGTATTGGAGCATGTCTACAGATTAGTTCGGCGAATTATAAAAAGGTGGAATAAATGACTCCTGAAGCAAGTGTGAGCATCGCATTACTTATTTCCTTGACATCACTGGCATGTACGTTAATTAACACCTTTGCAGGTGGCAAAAAGCGTCAGGAAGAGCAGGCGGAACGAGAAAAGAATCAGCAGTTGGATGTCGAAAAAAATTTTGTAAAAATCAATGTGAAACTGGACGATTTTTGTGATACAACAAAAAAGATGATGGCAGAAAATGGTGAAAAGACTGAACAACTAAAAAAAGTATCAGAACAGCTCGTTATTGTTTCGGAACGTGTAAAAACACTGTTTAAGTACAAGGATGATCACGAAGCAAGAATCAAGGAGCTGGAAAATGAACGGGTGCAGAATCATTAGCACCGTTCATCTGGAAATATTAGAGAGGACAGAAAAAATGACATTAAACGGAATTGACATTTCAAATTGGCAAAGAGGAATTGATCTATCAAAAGTGCCGTGTGACTTTGTGATTTGCAAAGCTACAGAAGGTACAGGATATGTGAATCCAGACTGTGACAGAGCCTATCAGCAGGCAAAAGCAAATGGAAAGCTATTAGGCGTATATCACTATGCAAATGGTGGGAATGCAGTAGCAGAAGCAGATTATTTCTTGAGCAACATTCAAGGATATATCGGCGAAGCTATTCTTTGTTTAGACTGGGAGTGGCAGAGCAATGCACTGTGCGGAACAGGTGGTCAAGCTAGAACATGGATCAGTGACTGGTGCAATCGAATTGTAGAAAAAACTGGGGTTAAACCTTTAATCTATGCATCAGCAAGTTTGTATAACGAAGTCTCTGGCATTGGAGACTATGGACTGTGGATTGCTCAGTATGCGAATAACAATCCGACAGGATATCAGGAACATCCATGGAATGATGGTTATTATACATGTGCTATCAGGCAGTATACAAGCTGTGGAAGACTGGCAGGATATGCTGGCAACCTTGACTTAGACATTGCCTATATGGATGCTACAGCATGGCGCAAGTATGCGAATCCAAGTTGTGAAACAAAACCAGTTACGCCAAATCCTGTAAGAAAGAGCAATGAGCAGGTAGCGGACGAGGTTATTGCAGGAGCTTGGGGCAACGGTGAAGATCGCAAGAATAGACTTACACAAGCAGGATATGACTACAATGTTATTCAAGACATTGTAAACAAGAAGGCTGCACCTGTTAGAAAGTCAAATGAACAGATTGCAAGCGAGGTTATTGCTGGACAGTGGGGAGACGGTAACAGCCGTAAGAGCAGACTGGAACAAGCAGGATATGACTATAATACCATTCAGAATATCGTCAACCAGAAGCTAGGTGCATCTCAGGCAGTATATTACACTGTACGTAGTGGAGATACATTGTCAGGTATTGCATCCAAGTATGGCACAACATGGCAGAAGCTACAGGCTATGAATGGCATTAGCAATCCGAACATCATTTACGCAGGGCAAAAGCTAAGAGTTAAGTAATGGCACAAGGCTATTATTCTTGTAGCAGGTGCGGGAAGATACATCCGAAAGGATATGTCTGTCATGTAGAGAAGAAGCACTACAAGTACAGTTACAAAGAGTCAAAGATGAGAAGCAAGAGTGCATGGACAGCGAAGAGCAAACAGATACGGGAAGATGCAAACTATCTATGTGAAGTATGCAAAGACAAAGGCATATATAACTACCGTAACATTGAAGTGCATCACATAGAGAAGCTGAAGGATAAGCCAGAGCTATGGTTGGATGATGATAACCTTATATGCTTATGCAAAGACTGTCACAGGTTAGCTGATGCAGGAATGATTGACAAAGAGTATTTAAAGAAGATAGCTATGCATAGAATCGAGAATCTGAAGTAATCCCCCGAGGGTAACGGGCATTATCTGGTGAGACGTTGAGATAAAACGCCCATATAACTAATCACAAAAATTATAAAATACTAAGATTTTTTGGATAAACGGCCAAATTCACGCTATAATGTGAGTATAAGCCGTTTTTTGTTTCAAAAAGAAGCGAAAATCATGCGAAAGTGTTCCACGTGGAACATGAGCGGGCAATATAAGAAAGGTAGTGAATGAAAATGGAAAATGAGAAACTAAGTTTTAAAAAAATAGGTGCTTCAAGTGCTGCAAGTTGGGCTTGGGGAACATCTTTAATCATGGGACAACAAATAGCTCAAGAGAAAGGTATAATCGCTTGGGTCATATGGGCTGTTTGTAACACCTTAACGCTTGCATTATTTGGCTGGCTATATAACAAGAAAAAAATTAGTCCAGAAGCTTATAATAGAAAAGAAGTAAAAGTGATAGCATTAATAATTCAATTATTTAGCCTATTAGTTCAGTTGAATTTTATAAATCAACAATTTCTAATTATTACAGGTAGTACAACTGCAGCATATTTGATAACAATAGCATTAGGATTTTTCTTTACTTTAATTGTTTACAAAAAAGGACTACCAACATCAGTTAAAACAGATGTATATCAATGGATCATGGCTATTGTATCAATAATAGCAGTTATAGCAGTTGGAATATTTACAAAAGCCCCATTACAAGTATTTGCACCAACTAGCATGAGTGGTGTGTTATGGGGAATATGGTCTGGACTTATTTTATTTGCTGGACCTATTGGAGATGTACAACATTGGCAAAGAGCAGAAGTAGATGAAAGTAAAAAAGGTTATTATTTAGGAGCATTTTTATTTGGACTTTATATGTTATTAATATTAGGAATGGCTTTCTTTAAATTTACACTACCGATGCATATTATTTTATTAGTAGCAGTTCTTGGAGTAACTACATCAACAATAGATAGTATTGCAGTAGCACTTCATAAAGTGGGAAATAAGAAAATAGGAACAGGACTTTCATTATTATTATGTATTGCATTTGGAGTATTTGTTAAAATTGGAATGCTTCAATTATGGAGTTCATTTGGAGTTATTAGATTTGCATTTGCAGTTGGTATTTTGTTATTACCGTTAGCATTAAAGAAAAAAACAAATATAGTAATTCCAGTATCAGCAATAACGTTTGGACTAATGGTATTATTTGCAACTTTAGGACAAATAACAATTAATTCAATTGTTGGAGTTATAAGCTTTACAATAGCAACAATAATACTTGGCTATGTATCAGTAAAATCATTGAATGGGTGATGTTATGCTGACTAAAAAACAAAATATAAAAGATAATCGGGAATGGTTAGAAGCATTTGATAAATGTACTAATATTTACACTAGATATGATATTGATAAATTAACAGATGAAACAACATCATTTATTAGAGATATATCAAAAAAATATAAAAATATTTGTAATGGTTGGGTAGCAGGTAAAGATAGTATTGTACTACAAGATATTATTAATAGATCAGGAATTAAATCAACACCTATATTCTGGTGTGGTATTAATGAATACCCAGAAATGAGAAAATGGATTAATGAAAACAAACCTAAAAATCTAATTGAAGAAGTTATTGATAAATATAGTCTGGAATATTTAGAAAAACATCCACAGTATTTATTTTGTAAAGGTAAGACTAGACAAAATTGGATGGCTGAAAAATGGAAAAGACAAAATAAAGATATTACTAAATATAATTTTGATTTATTTATTGCAGGTAGAAGAATCAAAGATGGAAACCAATGTGGAAATAAAGAAAATAATTATATTGTTAGTAAGAGTAATTATGATGTCTTTTCTCCTCTTGCTAATTGGAATGCAGAACAATTACTTGCTTATATAAAATATAACAATATAGAATTACCACCATTTTATAAATGGGATAGGGGTTTTTTAATAGGATCAATAGCAATGGGAGAATGGACTGAAAGAGCCATAATGGATAAAACAGAAAATGAAGTATGGCAAGAATTATATGATATTGATAAAAGCATTGTAATAAATGCTAGTAGCAGATTAACAAGTGCTAGAGAATTTTTAGAAAGTAGGAGAATGAGATGAAATTAGAAGTAGTGAAAATAAATGATTTAAAACCATTGGAGAAGAATGTTAGAAAGCATAATGATAAACAAATTGATGAATTAATTAAAAGTATAGAACAATTCGGGCAAACAAGAGCAATGGTTATTGATGAAGATAATAATATCATAATTGGTAATGGTTTATATTTTGCTTTAGTAAAAATGAATAAAGCAGAAGTTCAATGTTATAGAAAGACAGGACTATCAGAAATTGAGAAGAAAAAATTAATTTTAAGTGATAATAAAATTTACGGCTTAGGTTCAGATGATTACAATGAAATAAATAATTATATTCAAGAAATAACTGCAATAGGTGATTTTGAAATTGCTGGTTATGACAAGTTTATTTTGGAGCAAATGACTGCAACAGATGAACAAGTTGAAGAAGCAATTAGTAATTATGGAGTTATAACAGATGTTAAATATACCCAAGAAGAGCCAAAGCAAGAAACAAGTTATAAAGAACAAGAAATTAAAAATGAACCAGAAATTAAAAATGATCCAGTAACAATGGTAACGGAAACAAAAGTCAGTGCTGAAAAAAATGAGAAGAAATATATTATATGTCCTTCATGCGGGGAGATGATATATCTTGATTAAAAAACAATATTCAAATGTTGATGTTGTAACTATGGCTAATATAAGAATAAAAAATATATTTAAAACTGCTAGTAGAATTGAGTTATCAGTAAGTGGTGGTAAAGATAGCATTTGCTTAAATGATTTAATATTTAAATTATGCCAAAGTGGAGAAATAGACAAATCAAAATTAATAGTTGATTTTATAGATGAAGAAGCAATATATCCATGTATAGAAAAACAAGTTAAAAGCATGAGATTACAATGGTTGAGTATTGGCGTGCCTTTTAATTGGTGGTGTATTCAGGTAAAGCATTATAATTGCTTTAATCAATTAACAAATGATGAAAGCTTTATTTGTTGGGATGAAACTAAAAAAGATGTATGGATAAGACAAAAACCAAAATTTGCAATTACAAATGATCCATTACTTGATGAAAGACATGATACCTATCAAAGTTTTATGAATAAAAAAAATAAAAATTGTGTATCAGTAATTGGTGTTAGAGCAAGTGAAAGTGTTCAAAGATTAATGAGTTTAGCAAATAGAACATCACAAGAAAAAATGTTTCCTATCTATGATTGGACTGATAAAGATGTATGGATGTATATAAGAGAAAATAACTTAGAATTCCCAGATGCCTATAAATTTATGTATCAAGTAGGAGTTCCAATTAATAGATTAAGAATAAGTCAATTTTTTAGTATAGATACTGCTGGAAGTTTAACTCAGATGTGTGAATTTTATCCAGAACTATTTGATAAGATTTGTAAAAGAGAGCCAAATGCTTATATGGCAATGCTTTATTATGATACTGAATTATTTAGAAGACAAAAGAAAAATAAACAAGCAAAGAAAGATGAAGAAGTTGATTATAAGAATAAATTCTTTGAGATGTTAAAAGAAGAATGGAGATTTGATAATAAACCTATGCAGATGGTAAAAAAACAAATTAATAGATTATTAATTAAATATGGACCATTTTTAAATCAAAAACATTACAAAGTGTTATGTAATATAGTAATTGGTGGAGACCCCAAAAGAAGAACATTAAGAAGTTTAGAAACGAATTTATATGCTTATGTAAATGAGGTGAGTAGCAAATGAAAGAAAATGAAATAAAAAAATATGAAAATAAAAATATATTAGAGCCTTTAGAAAATGTTAAATTTGTTGATAGAGATTTATTAAAGCCAAATAATTACAACCCAAATAAAGTATCAGAACAAAATCTTGAATTATTAGTTCAGTCTATATTAGTAAATGGATGGACTATGCCAATAGTTATAAGACCGGATTATACAATTATAGATGGTTTTCATAGATGGACTGTATCAGGTAGAGAACCATTAAAAACATTATTAAAAAATAAAGTTCCAGTTGTTATTGTGGACCATAAAGACCATGCAGAAGATGTCTATGGTACTATCACACATAATAGAGCAAGGGGAACTCATTTATTAGAACCAATGAAAGCGATAGTAAAAGAATTATTGGATGAAGGAAAAACAACAAAAGAAATATGTAAGGAATTAGGAATGAAACCAGAAGAAGTATTTAGATTATCTGATTTCACAAGAGAAGATTTTTTAAAAATTATGATTAAGGACCAAAAGACTTATAATAAATCATATCAAATAAAAAATATTAAATAAAAAATTATAGGGGGTGATAATATGGCAAAAATGACTTTAACTGAACAAGCACAAGAGATTTTAAAAATTGCAGAAGAAAGTGGAGTACAAAGTAATTATTTTTTTATAACTACATTCAAAAGATATCAAATGCAATTAGTTATGTTATATGAATTAGAAAAATCTATAAAAGAGGATGGAATATTAGTTGAAAAAGAATATGTTAAAGGCAGAAAAAATTTATATTCTAGTCCAGCGGTAAAAGATTATAATGCAACAACAGATAGTGCGAATAGAACAGTCGCAACTCTTATGAAGATCATAAAAAACTATAATGTGAGTGATACAACCGAGGATGCAGACCCGCTTATGAAGATCATTAATGGTGGTGAAGATGATGGCGGTGACGAGTAGTAAGGCTTACGAATATTGCAAAAAATCTATTAGAAAGAAAACCACACCGAAGTACGTTAAGTTACAAATGAAAGCATGGATGAGGATTGCTGAAGGAAAAGACAGAAAGTATTTCGTATCCGAAAAGAAAGTACAGCAGATTGAGAACATCCTGAAACTGTTGATTATGCCGAAAGGCCTCAAGGCCGGACAGTCTATGTATAAGTGCGCCACTGGTTATCAGTGGCTTATTTATATCGCAATGCTAGGCACGGTGTATCGGGAGAATCCTAAAAAACGCAGATACGAAACAGGGCTGTTGGAGATTTGCAGAAAGAATTTTAAGACGTACACGGTCGGAACGATTTTTATTATTTTGTTTTTGACAGAGCCGAAGTTCTCAAAATTCTTTTCAGTTGCACCAGATGGTTCTTTGTCGAAAGAAATCAAAGAAGCAATCTCAGATACAATCAAAAGCAGTCCGCTGTTATATGAGTACAAAGGAACGAAGCGTTTCAAGCTGTTAAGGGATTACATTAAGTTCAAGCCGAATGAAAACACATTGATTCCGTTGGCATACAGTAACAACCGTATGGATGGACGTATGCCGAATGCGTTCATCGCAGATGAGGTTGGAGCATTGCCAAATAAATATCCTGTTGATGCAATGAGGTCAGGACAGTTGAACGTCTTTAATAAACTTGGGTTCATAATCAGTACAAAATATCCGACAATCGACAATCCATTCGAGGATGAGGTTGCATATGCCAAAAAGATTCTTGACGGCATTGAGAAAGACGAAACAGTATTTGCACTGTTGTATGAGCCAGACAAAACGTCAGACTGGGAAACAGACGATCTTATTTTGAAGCAGGCTAATCCGGCGGCGCTTGAAATCCCTGAAATTTTGGATGATCTTGTAAAGAAAAGAGCCAGAGCCATTGCTATTGAGAACGAGCGCGAAAACTTTGTTACAAAGCACTGCAATATCATTTATCAAGGGCAAGGAACTGAAACATTTATTGACGTTAAGGATGTTCAAGCATGCAAGGTTGCGAATATTGATTGGTCAGGAAGAGTTGTATATCTTGGCGTTGACCTTTCAGAATCGAACGATAATACATCTGTTGCCATGGTTTCTGTAGATGATGATGATAACATTCTTGCAGAAAGTTTTGCGTTCATTCCAGCAGACAGGATCACAGAAAAGACAATATCAGAGCGTGTGAACTATCAGGAACTATTGAAGAGCGGGAAGGTGTTTGCATGTGGTGACAGAGTTATTTCTTATGCGTTTGTTGAGCAATTAATCTTGAGTGTTGAGAGCCATTATAACGTACAAATACAGGCAATAGGGTATGATAGATGGAATGCATTAAGCACGGCGCAGAAATTGGCTAATGAGGGCTATAACACGGTTCAGATTAAGCAGTATTCAAGCGTGCTTCATTCTCCGACAAAGAGGATGAAAGAAGCAATACTTAAGCAGAAGTTCAAATACACAGAAAATAAATTGCTAGAGATAAACTTTCAGAATGCAAAATGCGCATATGACACAAACAAAAACATGTACGTTAGCAAGAAAAAGAGCAATGGAAAGGTCGATATGGTGGTATCACTTATTAATGCAATTTACCTTCTTGAACAGGATTATTTCTTGAATGAAGGTGACTTCACATTCCAGATGATCTAATTGATAAAAAAGTGTATTTATGCTAATATATTTGCGTAAAATGTTTCAAATAGAAAATACTAACAAAGGGTGGTAACGAGAGTGGCACTATTCAGAAAAAAAATCAAGAATAAAATAAATCTTAACGATCAAAGTGTTCAGCTTGACGATGTGCTGTTATCGGCATTGCTCAATAATGAAAAGATTACGAGAGAGAAAGCTTTGACTCTTCCTGCCGTATCGGGTGCTGTTGATTTTATCAGTGGTTCGATTGCGGCAATGCCTATTAAACTTTACAGATATAAGTCTGGCAAGGTTGAGGAAGTTCAAAGAGACAACCGTGTGCGAATGCTGAACGGTGACACAGGAAACACGCTTGACGGGTTCCAGACAAAAAAGGCCATGGTCGAGGATTATTTGCTCGGCAAGGGTGGATATTGTTACATCCAGAGAGACAGACAGAACAATGTAACAGCACTGAAATATATTCCAGATATGAACGTTACTGTGTGGTCAAATTCCGACCCGATGAACCGTTTCATTCAGTTCTATGTTGGTACAGATAAAATATATCCGTGGAACATGGTCAAACTCTTGAGAAATACCAAAGACGGAGCAAGTGGAAAAGGACTGACAGAAGAAATCTCAAAAGCACTTGAAACGGCATACAGCACATTGGTGTATCAGCTTGGATTGGTCAAGACAGGCGGTAATAAAAAAGGTTTCTTACAGGCAGAGCGCAGACTTGGGCAGGAAGAAATAAACAAGCTAAAGGAAGCGTGGAGACGGTTATATACCAACAATACCGATAATGTCATGGTATTGAACAACGGCATCAAGTTTCAGGAGTCGTCAAACAGTTCCGTTGAAATGCAGTTGAATGAAAGCAAGAAGACTTTGCAGGATGAAATAAATGGAGTATTCCATATTCACAGTGACTTCAATTTGACTTTCAAAGAAGCAATCTATCCGATTGTTAAAGCATTTGAGACAGCACTCAACAGCACACTTCTGTTGGAAAAAGAAAAGAAAAACTTCTTCTTTGAATTTGATACGAAAGAAATTGTGAAAGCAAGCATCAAAGAGAGATTCGATGCTTACAAAGTTGCAAAAGATACAGGACTTATGACGATAAATGAATTGCGCCGTATGGAGAATTTGAACTACGTTGAGGGAATGGACGTAATCAATGTTGGACTTGGTGCTGTGCTGTACGACATCAATTCTGGCACATATTACACACCAAACACTGGACAGGTGACAGGCGGAGAAGAAAAGGCTGAGAAAGTTGAAGAACAGGGGGAAGATAATGAACTACAAGTACCTAAAGAATCTGACGAAAACAAGCGCTGATTTTTACGTATATGGCAATATTGTTGATGAGAACAAGCCAGACTTGTGGACTGGTGAGAAATCAGAAACAGCAGTTGATACGAACGCACTCAAGACAGAGCTTGACAGCTTGGATAGTGTGACAGATTTTAATATTTACATCAATTCAGGCGGTGGCTCAGTGTTTGCAAGTTCCGCAATGGTCACGATGCTAAAGAGATTCAGGCAGAACACCGGAGCAAAAATTCACGCATATATTGATGGATTATGTGCAAGTGCCGCAACGTATCTTGCCATGGTTGCAGACGATATAAACATTTACAAAAATTCTGTGCTGATGATCCACAAGCCAATGACGTTTGCATATGGAAATGCTAACGAGCTACAACATGAAATTGACACATTAAATCTGATTGAAAGCGGAACAATGTTGCCGATGTATGAAGCAAAGGCAAAAGAAGGAATCACAGCAAAAAAGATTGCAGAGCTGGTGGAAAACGAAACGTGGTTCAGTGGCAATGCAGATGATGATATGTACATCGGAAATTATTTCAATGTGAATGCACTTGAAACAGTGAAGGATGTACAGGCATGTGCAACGGACTTGTTTAGGACCTATAAACATGTGCCAGATAGACTAAAAAGGCCAAAACAGACTAAAAAGACTGTCGAGGATCGTGTGTTTGATTATTCAGCATACGAGAATATTATTAGTTCATTAAAGAAAGACAGAGGGGCGAAGAAATGAACGTAAAAGAACTCATCGAAAATCGAAATTCAAAAGTCGCTCAGATGGAGAACTTGTTGAAAACTGCAAAGGCAGAAAACAGATTACCATCTGAAGACGAAAAAAATCAGTTCGCAGACCTTGAAAAGGAAGTCAAGGACATTGATGCGGCTATTGCTATGTATGACCAGATGGCCAACATGAGCATGAAGAAAGTACCGAGCGCGCCTGTTGAAATGACAGATGCAGAAAAAGATCACAAGGCATTCGATAATGCAATTCGTGGTATTGTAAATACTGACACACCGACAATGCCTTCCGATGCAAAGACATTGATTCCGACAACAGTATGGAATGAAATTATTTCTCAAGTAATTGAAATCTCACCTGTATTCTCCATGGCAGACCGATATAACATTACGGGCAATCTGATTCTTCCAAAGTATGACGCAGAGAACAGTTCAATCGTGATGCAGTATGCAGATGAAGGAAGTACAGCAGAGTCTGGAAAGGTTGTTATCGGCCAGATTACACTTGGCGGATTCCTTGCACGTTGTCTTGCTAAAATTTCAAAAAGCTTGATTAACAATTCCAACTTTGACATCGTTGGTTTTGTCGAAGCAAAAATGGCACAGGCAATTGCATTGTATTTCGAACATGAGATTTTGTTCGGTACAGAAGGTAAGGTTGATGGTTTGAAGGGCATTGCGGCAGACATGATCGTTACAACAGCCACAGCCACAAAGATTACATCTGACGAGTTGATGGATGTGCAGGACAAGGTAATCGACAACTATCAGGCTAATTCTGTTTGGATTATGAATCGTGAAACACGAAATGCAATCAGAAAGTTAAAAGATAATGAAGGCGATTATTTGTTGAACCGTGACTTTACAGCAAAGTGGGGCTATACACTTCTAGGCAAGGATGTTTATTGCTCTGATGCTATGGACAAAATGCTTGCAGGAAAAACAACCATTTATTACGGTGACTTCTCTGGTTTAGCTGTGAAGGTTTCAGAAAATGCTAACATGCAAGTATTACAAGAAAGATATGCAGAAGAGCATCTACTTGGAATCCTAGCTTTCGTTGAGTGGGATGCAAAGGTTGCAGACACTCAAAAGCTTGCAAAACTTGTGATGGCAGCAGGTAAATAAGAAGGGGTGAAATAATATGGAAGTAAGCAAAGTCAGTGATATCACAGCAGAAAGCGTTGCAGATTATCTAAGACTGGACGAATTAACATGCAGGGAAATAAATACATTGACCATGCTCATTTCTATTGCAACCTCATTTATTGAGAACTATACAGGGCTTGATAATCTGGACAAATATCCTGAGTTCGTTATCGTTGTGTTGATTTTGTGTCAAGACATGTGGGACAACCGGACGATGTATGTTGACAGCAAGGACTTGAACAATACTGTTCAGAGCATTCTTGCGATGCATAGCGTCAATCTATTGTGAGGTGTTAGACATGTTAAATGCAGGAAAGTATTCAAAGCGTATCACAATTTATAAAACCGTGATTGTGACAGATGATGATGGCTTTCAGACAGAACAGAAACAGGTGATATTACAGCCGTATGCATACGTGAGAACGACAAAAGGCTTTACGCTGATTGCGAACAATTCTGATTTTGAGAAAGCATACACCAACTTCACAATTCGGTTTCCGAAAACAGAGATCACAAGAGATATGCTAATTGAGTTTCACGGCAAGACATATACGATTGAGTATCTGAACAACGTGGACGAGAATGGTGTGGAGCTTGAGATTCAGGCAAAGGAAGTGACTCACTGATGGCAAAATTTGTTGCTGGCATTGACGATAGCGTATTGAAGGATATATCTTACATCGACAAACAGTTTGATCACATCTTTGGTGGTATGACCAAAGCAGGGGCAGAGGTCGTATACAAGAACGTCATTGCCAATCTTCCAGAGTCGCTGAGAAGTTCAGGCTTTAGCAGTCATGTGAAACTGTCGAAAGTTTATAAAACGCCGTCAGATGATGGCATCAATACAAAAGTTATGATTACTGGATATTTCATTAACAAAGATGGAAGAAAGACTCCTGCACCACTTGTTGCTAACATGTTTGAGTATGGAAGTGACAAAAGAAAATATCCAAAGCATCCTTTTTTCCGAAAGTCTTTCAAAAAGTCGCAGATTATGAAAGCAATGGAAGATGCTCAGAAACAGTTGAGCGGGGGACTGTTAGATGAATAAAGTCATCGAAAAAGCATTGAGTGACTTCACGGTCAACGGCAAAAAAATTCCAGTCAAGTTCTTACGATACAATGGAAGTTCGGAAACGTACATCACTTACATGATGACAGATGCGGACAGCGTGTTACATGGTGATGATGAACTGCTGAACTACGTTGAATATTATGATTTTGATGTTTATTCAAAAGGCAATTACAGGCCGATTATTAAGGCACTAAAGGGATTGCTTACGAGTGTTGGGTTTATGTGGGAACCTGAAAGAACGTCCTCAGATATGTACGAGGATGATACGAAGTACTACCACAAAACATTATGTTTTTCAATCGAAAGGAGCGAATAATGGCTAAAATAGGGTTAAATAACTTCCGATATTCAAAACTTACTGAATCGGAAAATGGTAAAGCAACTTATGATGGCGCGAAAAAGCCAGCCAAGGCTATTTCTTGTAAGGTGGATATCAGCAACAATGATGCGTCTTTGTATGCAGATGATGCATTGGCTGAGAGCGATACTTCATTTCAGAAAGGTTCTGTTACAGCAGGAATCGACAACGAGGATGTGCAGACAATGGCAGACCTTCTAGGGCATACGGTTTCAGAAGATGGGGCAGAGCTTGTAAGAAATGCAAATGATGTTGCACCATATGTAGGTTTCGGAAGAATCGTCACAAAGATGGTGAACGGAGCTTACAAGTACACGGTAGAGTTCCTATGCAAGGTTAAGTTCTCAGAACCATCACAGGATGATTCTACAAAGGGTGAAAGCGTATCATTCAGCACAACTGAACTTAACGGAGTGGTGGCGACATTGGCAGATGGAGCATGGTCAAAATCTAAAACGTTTGATACAAAGACTGAAGCTGTCTCATATCTTGAAGGACTGATGGCAAAGACTTCAGTTTAAAAGAGTATTAAAGGCAGGGTTCGTCCCTGTCTTATTTCATTAGGAGGCAAACATGAAGGAAATCTCAAAAGAATTTGAATACAAAGGGAAGACGTACGGGCTTGTATTTAATCTGAACGTTATGGCAGTTATTCAGGACAAATACGGCACACTTGATGCGTGGGGCAAACTGACAGATAGTAAAGATGAAGAGCCAAACGCAAAGGCAATCATTTTCGGAATTTGGGCGATGATCAATGAGTATATTGATATTCAGAATGAGGAAAATGGTACAAGTGAAAAGCCATTGACATTGAAGCAGACAGGAAGAATGATTACTGACATTGGGCTTTCTGAAGCCACGAAGAAGGTAAACGAAACTGTTGTTGAAAGTACTCAGAGTTCCGAAAAAAACGCATAATACCCGATGAAGTGGATGAACCAGAGCCAATAGACTTTACATGGTTCTACTTTATCGGGCGTAACAAACTTGGTTTTACATTTCATGAAGTTGGAAGATTGACACTGACAACTTTCAACCTGTATTACAAGCATTACAAGAACGATTTTGATTTTGAACTGATGCTTGAAAAGACAGGAACAACATATG
>ENA-ORRO01000412-ORRO01000412.1-human-gut-metagenome-genome-assembly--contig:-NODE-412-length-37517-cov-27.981021_pt1 | contig 37517 bp, 29 predicted proteins | sample MGYA00242176_ERZ509136 | MGnify/ENA primary metagenome ERZ509136 (study PRJEB26280, sample SAMEA2338644) | human gut metagenome | biome: human gut; feature: human-associated habitat; material: faeces...
TTGCAGATTGCCGCTAAGAATAACTCAGCGATTTAGCAACTGCGAAGTTTGAGTATATCATATGTATGTTCGAAAGGGAAAGTATTTGATAAACATTAAAAGAAATAATGAGAAAATAAATAGGAATTACTTCTTTCAGGCACAGGGGACAAGAATTTGACGCCACCCAGTGATGAGGATATAATGCAGAAGAAGAGTCCTTTTGCGACAGGCTTGTCGTAAAGCCGTAAAACAGGGACGGATTGGAGCCTTTATCTATGTTGAAATCTTGCAAGAAAATCTATGTGAGCCTGCTGAGCCTCGCGCTGCTGCTCGTCTGGTCGGCCGTGGCCATGGCTGCCGCACCCTCTATCACAGCGGACGCCGCCATCGTCATCGACGAGGCGACGGGGCAGGTGCTCTACGAGAAAAATGCGGATAAGCGCGAGTATCCGGCCAGCATGACGAAGATGATGACCTGCATCCTCGCGCTCGAGAAGAGCAGCCCGGACCAGCTCGTCACTGTCAGCGCGAATGCCGCCGACGTCGAGTGCACGCGCCTCTATCCAGGCTACACGCTGCGCATGGCCGACATTCTGCAGCAGATGATGATGATCTCCGACAACGGTGCCGCTACGGCCGTCGGAGAGGCAGTCGGTGGGGATGAGGCCTCGTTCGCCGTGATGATGAACGCGAAAGCACAGGAAATCGGTGCGACGCATACGCATTTCGTCAATATGAACGGCATGCCGGATGCCGACCATTATTCGACGGCACGCGACATGGCCAAGATTGCTGCCTATGCCATGCACAACGATGCCTTCCGCCGCATCGTCGGCACGAAGGCCAAGAACATCTACTACATCGCGCCGCAGGGCCATACGACGTATTGTGTCAATACGAATGAGCTGCTCGATACCTACGAGGGCTGCACCGGCATCAAGACCGGTTGGACGAGTGCCGCCCGCGGCTGCCTCAGTGCAGCGGCTAAGCGCGACGGCAAAGAGCTCATCGCCGTCGTCATGCATTCCGACGATGACGAGACGCGCTTCAGCGAGGCAGCAGCCCTGCTCGACTACGGCTTCGAGCAGGAAGCAGAGCTTGCACCATCTGCAGCAGGAGCGCAGGCTGCGGTTGCACAATAAACCATCCCTTAGCTAGCCATGATCAGGAGGATTCCCATGAAACCCATGAATGACGCAGATTTTGCCAAGAAACGCGATGAAGTCCTGCAGGCGATGATTGCCTTTGATGCCGGCGACGCCAAGCGCATCCAGCATTTCCTCAAGGTCTACACCTACGCTGCTCTGCTCGGCCGTCAGGAGGGACTGCCCTCGGCGGTCCAGCAGACGCTCGAGCTTGCCGCCATTCTGCACGACATTGGCATCCATGCAGCTGAGGCAAAATACGGCAGCCCTGCCGGCATCTATCAGGAGAAGGAAGGCCCCGCGCCCGCACGCGAGCTGCTCGAAAAAGTCTCTGGCATCCCTGAAGACATGATTGAGCGCATCTGCTTCCTGATTGGCCATCACCACACCTATAAGGATGTCGACGGGGAGGACTACCAGCTGCTGCTCGAGGCCGACTTCCTGGTCAACGCCTATGAAGATGGGCTTTCCCCAAAAGCCCTGACCGCCTTCCGCAAGAAAGTCTTCCGCACGACGAGCGGCACGGCGATGCTCAACACCATCTACGGCCTTCCGGAATGACCACCATCCAGACCAAAGAAAGGGGCGATATGCATGATCTTGCAGGCAACTGTCACGAAATACATCCCGACCAACGCCTACATCTACGCCGACAACGAGACGAAACACGGCTTTCTCATTGACCCCGGCGCACAGGCGGGGAAACTGCTCGAGCTCATCCGCGAGAAGGGGCTGACCATCGAGGCCATTCTATTGACGCACGGCCACTTCGACCACATCGGCGCTGTAAGCGAACTGCAGGAGACGCTGAAGATCCCGGTCTATATGGGCAAGAAGGGGAGGCTCTATGCCGAGAATCCCGTCTGGAATCTCTCGGCCCAGACCGACGAGCCCATCGTACTGAGTAACGTCACCTACCTCGAAGACCATGCCATCATCACACTCAAGGAGAAGCCGACCTTCTGTCTGGAACTCCTCGAACTGCCGGGGCATACGGCTGACGGCGTCATCTACTACACCAAGGCGGATGAAGCCGCTTTCGTCGGCGACTCTATCTTTCAGGGCAGTTACGGCCGCACCGACATGTACGGCGGCGATGAACAGGCCCTTCTGAGGGGCATCCGCGAGCGGATCCTGACCTTGCCGCCGAAGACTCTGCTGCTCTCCGGCCATTCCGCGCCGACGACGCCAGCCGATGAGCAGGGACGGAGCTGGTACCAGTCCTGACACACATTATTGACGATTCTACATGAACTGCATGAAAGGATATGCTATGCTTCAAGATATTGCACCGAAGAAACTTGACAACCAGTACAAGCCGTCAGCCGAGCCGACGGACGAGAGCGTCGTCTTCGTCTTCAAAGACCGCAACGTGCTCGTGCGCCAGGACGAAGGCAAGCTCTTCCCGACCTTTGTCCAGCTCGGCCGCCCGGAGGGCTGCGTCTATCTGTTCACGATCGGCAAGAAGGCGTTTTTCCTGCTGCTCGGCGACGCTGAGCCCGTCATACCTGATAACTTCGACTTCGAGCCCATCAAGAGCATCCGACAGAACAAGGAGGCCAAGCTGCCGAGCTTCTATGCCTTCTACACGGCGCTGCATCTCTATGGCTGGTACCGGACCAACCGCTTCTGTGGCGTCTGCGGTCATCCGACCGTCCTCGACACGAAGGAGAGGGCATTGCGCTGTTCCGCGTGCAACCATGTCATCTACCCGCGCATCAACCCGGCCATCATCGTCGGCGTCCTGCACGACGGCAAGATCCTACTGACGCGCTACGCATCAAGCCACAACGATGCGACCTACTATGCACTGATCGCAGGCTTCACTGAGATTGGCGAGACCTTCGAAGAGACCGTCCAGCGCGAAGTCGCCGAAGAAGTCGGCCTCAAGGTCAAGAACATCCGCTATTACAAATCCCAACCCTGGGGCAGCGCCGCCGACATCCTCGCAGGATTCTATTGTGACCTCGATGGTGACGACAAGATCCAGATGGACCACGAAGAGCTCAGCCGCGCATTCTGGGCCAAGCCAGAAGACGTCATCCTGCAGCCAGACGATTGGAGCCTCACAAACGAGATGATGGCCCGGTTCAAAGACGGCCAGCCATGCTGATACAGATATGAGCACATCTAAATAAGCACATCTAAATAAGCACATCTAAAATAGATAAAGTACACAGTACCTGCCATATATGGCCCTGCATGAATCAAGATCATGCAGGGCTTTTTGTCTGCATTCTGTCTGCATCTGGAAACCGATAGGCTGCAGTTATCCTGATAATTATCAGGATAATCATCAGGGTTGCTCATAGGTAATACCAATGTCTTATCGGTATTATGTAAGTATTACAAAGTTATTATCGGTATTACTATTGGTATTGAAATATGACAAGATAGTTCAAGATCTAAGCTGTTTTAGGGTAAAATAAAACTTCCGATAATTTATACTTATCGGAAGTAATATATAGGAAGTTGAAAGTATGGTTCAGCATGGCGTGTGTTCTTATAGTATTCTATTTGACTAATTTTGTGTGACTGACGACGAAACCTTATGACAGCGGCTATATTCTCGAATCGGTTAGCCTCTTGCTGTTTTATTGTTCTTTTGTATGTTTTTATCAGACTCATTCAATGTTCCTCCTAGTTTGTCTATTCCTAAAACAATAATGTACTTTCTTGTGATTTAGTGTTTACATTTCTACTGTAAGTGTTATAATACAAAACAATCTCACATCACTTTCATCATTTCTTATATTCATTTATCCATCTAGAAAGGACGCATGTATTATGGAGCAAAAGAACCCTCTCAAGATACCGAAGATCCTCTGGTTCCAGCTGTTTCTGCTGGCAATCGGCTATGCTTTTTACTCGGCCAACCGTCTATCCTTCGGCGTTGGCCTCAAGGCAGTTGCTGCCTCGCTGTCGCTGACTGCTGTACAGCTCGGTACGATTGGCACGATCTTTACCCTTGGACAGGCACTCATCGATATCCCGGCAGGTTATCTGGCTGACCGTTTCGGCCGCAAGCGCATGCTGGTCTTCGGCATGGTCGGGCTCGGCTGCATGACGGCCTGCGTCACGACTTCGGCCAGCTTTGTCGGAGCAGCCTTCTGGCGTGTCTGCTTCGGTATTTTCGAAGGATGCTGGAACATCGTCATGTACTCGGTGGCCGGCTCAATCTTCCCGGCTGCGCGCGCTATGCTCAATGGACTCATGATGACGTTCTACTCCATCGGTGCTTATGTCGGCCCGACTTATTATGGATGGAGCTTGGAACGCACAGGAGACTGGAGCATTGGCCTGACGCATATGGGCTTTGTTACGGTCATCTTCGGCCTGCTGCTGATTTTCGGCTTCAAGAAGAAATACACTGACACTTCGACGGCCATCAAACGCATTCATCTCGTCGAGGCAGTTCGCACGGTTGGCTTCAATAAAGTTGTCTGGCTCGGTGTCCTCATCCAGATTCTCAACATCATCCCGTACTGGGGCTTCGCTTCGATGGGCCCGTACCTCTTCATGACCTACAAGGGCTTCAGCCCCACAGAAGCCGGTTCCTTCTTCGGTGCTATCTACGGTATCGGCGGACTCAGCGGTGTTGTGCTTGGCTTCTTTGCTGACCGCTTTGGCCGCAAGCCGACAATCATCTTTCTCTCAGGGCTCAACGCTCTCTGCGCATTCCTGATTTTCCACATCATCCCACAGACGTCCGCCATCCTCTACATTGTCGGCGGTCTCATGGGCATCGGTCTTCATGCCATCTATGTGCTCGGCTACACGATTGCTCAGGATGGTGTCAGCACGAGCCAGATTGGTCTAGCTACCGGCATTGTCGGCGCATCGAGTTATTTCCTCTCGTTTTTCTCCGGCCCGCTCATGGGCTTCTTGACGACGACCCTCGGTCATGTGGCTGCTCTCGACATCATCGTCGTAGCATTTGAATTCTGCCTTTTCATCGTAGCATTGCTCATGAAAGAAACGCAGAACCATCATCTCCATGAAAAAACGGAGGCCTGACTCTTTCTTTGAGAATGGATCTGCAAGGCTCAAGGCCCACACAAAAAGGAGGACGGATTTCCGTCCTCCTTTTTTATGTCTGTATACTTTATGGAATAGAATTGTTAATCTGCCATCATCCTCAAATTGGGATTGTCGGATGCAGTCTGAATGACATCGAGCTTCCCTGTCCGAGGATGGATCATCAGGCCGTGTACCTTGATGTTCTTCGGAATATAAGGATTGCTAGTGATCTTGGCCACAGCATCTTTGACATTTTCGACAGGATCACGGAAAGCGTTGGCCCAGACCTCGAGTTCGCCATGAATTTTGGCAATGGCGTGTTCATTTACACCATGCGCACGCATTGCAGCGGCGAGACTGTCCGCCGTCGTCTTGGCCATGCCACATTCGTAATGCCCGACGACAAAGATCTCTTCGACGCCCAGTTCATAGATTGCCACCATCAGGCTGCGAATGACCGCGTCAAATTCGCCCGTGAGGTAGTTGCCGACCGTGCGGATGATCTTGGCATCGCCGCGTTGGATGCCCATGGCCGGCTCAAGGATTTCCGTCAGCCTCGTGTCCATGCAGGTGAAAATCGCCATTTTCTTCTTCGGCAGCTTGCTTGCAGCGATATCCTCTTCTGTGTAGTCATGCTTGCCATGTGCCACAAATTCCTTGTTGGCAGCCAGGATTTCTTCTAAGCGTTCCATTCTTCTATCTCCTCCTGATAGCGTAGTGCCGTACAGGCCTCTTCTGGGATATGCGAGCCTGTGCGGATGAGATGATAATCTCATTATAACCTGAACTTCCTGGCAAGACCAGTCTATCTTACGGCAGCACCGTCTTGCTATTCATCTAGTATTCCGATGCTATCCGGTGGTATAATGATGCCCGTGTCGAGGGCATGCGGAAGTTCACGACGGAAATCGAAATCTAAGAGGCTCCCTGCCTCCGACACAGCCGGAAGGACAGGGAGCCTCTCGTTCTTGAATAGGCATCAATCAGAAGCAGAACATCGCCCAGCTGCTCGAGCCGCTTCCATCAGGTCGAGCAGCTGGGCAGCCGTCTTCTTGCCAAAGTGAGGGCCGTCCTCATTGATGAGGAAGCACGGTACGCTCATGACCTGATACGCCTCACGCAGTGAGGGATAGAGGTTGAGGTCGTAGACATCCGTCGTGATCCTGGAATTCAGGGTCGCAAGGCGCTGAGCCGCTGTGACGAGCTCTGGACAGAGCGTGCAGGACAGGCTGACGAAGATGCGCAAGTGACAAGGCGTATCCCAGTCGAGCAGCCGCTGGCGCAGTGATTCGTCCAGGGCCTGTCCCGGCCCTGCCGCGTTGTAGAGGCCCAACACGAAGGAAGTGAATTCATGGCCGCCCGGCACGCCGTGAAACGCGATGCCGACAGGCTTGCCGCCGCAAAAGACGCGGACGCAGGGGCGCTCGTCTTCGGCAGCCACCTCCTCTGCTGGCACGCGCACGACCTGGAGCTTGTCCGTCAGGCGTGCGAGCTCGTCCACATACGATGCGAGTTCGCCGCTCTTGGCCGAATCATCCAGATAAAGGCGCAGTTCCAGGCCGCGTTCCATGCGAGAAAAGACCGTCTGCAGCTGCCGGACAACCTCCGGCTGAAAGAGCTGACTGGATGCGCTCTCTGCTTCAGGCTCCTCCGGCACGGCAGCAGCGGGGCGCAATGGGCGGATGCCCGTCTTCTTCTGCATCTGCAGTGCGTAGCGCTCGAGCTCTGTCGCAGCCAGGGCCCCATCGCCAGCCGCTGTGATGCACTGGCGCAGCGGTTTGATGCGGATATCGCCAGCCGCGTAAAGGCCGTCACAGGATGTCTTCATCGACGCATCCGTGATCACATATCCCTTCGGATCGAGTTCGGCAATGCCCCGGATCAGTTCTGTCGCCGGCTCATAGCCAGCAAAGACGAAGACGCCAAACGTGTCCTTCCCCGCATCATACGTCTTGGTTTCCCCGGTCTCAGTATCCCGACAGGTCAGGCGGCGCAACAGAGCATCTCCCTCGACGGACTCCACGACGGTATGCGTCCGCACAGTGATGTCCGGATGGTTGCGCGCTTCATCAGCCGTAGCCTTGGCACAGCTGAAATCATCGCCGCGCACCAGGCAGGTGATATGGGATGCGTACTTCGTCAGGAACACGCTCTCCTCGGCTGCTGCATAGCCGCCGCCGACGACAAAGACCTGTTTGCCACGGAAGAATTCCCCATCGCACGTCGCACAGTAGGCAACGCCGCGGCCGCGGAAAGCCTCCTCCCCAGTAAAGCCTGCAGAGCGAGGGCGCGCTCCGGCGGCGAGCAGGACGCCGAAGCAAGAGAGGATGCCCTGCGTGGTGTGCAGGGTCTTGATATCGCCGCTCATGTCGAGAGCAGTGACCTCTGCTATCTTGAATTCTGCGCCAAAAGCTTCGGCTTGCTGGCGCATGTTCTCTGTCAGGGCCGCTCCACTGATGGACGCAATGCCCGGATAATTGACGACGCGATCTGTGATGGTGATCTGGCCACCGAAGTGTTCCTTCTCGATCACCAGGACGCGGTAGCAGGCCCGTGCCAGATAGATGGCTGCTGTAAGGCCGGCCGGACCGCCGCCAATCACGATGACGTCGTAAAGCTCCCGTGCAGGAGCTTTGGCTGGTACTTCCGTCATCAGAGCGCTCCCACGAGGTCAAGGCTCGGCTTCAGGGTCTCGGCACCCGGCTGCCATTTGGCAGGGCAGACCTCATCCCCATGCTCGTGGACGAACTGGCAGGCCTGCACCTTGCGCAGCAGTTCCTCGGCATTGCGGCCGACATTGCCCGCATTGACCTCATAAGCGACAATCTTTCCCTCCGGATTGATGATAAAGGTCCCGCGCTCTGCAAGGCCAGCCGACTCGATGAGCACCTCGAAGTCGCGTGCCAAAGCGTGCGTCGGATCGGCTACCATCGGATACGTGATCTTGGCAATGCGCTCCGAATGGTCATGCCATGCCTTGTGGACAAACTCCGTATCGCACGAGACGGAATAGATCTCACAGCCGAGCTTCTGGAAGGCATCATAGTGATTCTCCAGGTCTTCGAGCTCCGTCGGGCAGACGAACGTAAAATCGGCAGGATAGAAGAAGAATACACTCCACTGGCCAAGAAGATTGTCCTTCGTGATGGTGCGGAACGCATTATTCTGATAGGCTTTCACCGAGAACTCGCTGACTTCTTTGTTGATCAATGACATAAGATACTCCTCCTTTTGATACCAGTAATGCTTCATTAGCTTACTGTTTTTACTTCTAAATAATGATAATTAATATCGTTTACAGGAATATCATATCATGCGGCCACAAAAAAAGCAAGCATATTTTTTTGAGAATATGCTTGCTGCAAGCTGTTCATGGTTCCGAATCGCGGGACTGCCAGACCTCGTGCGTCAGGAGGTCCATGCACGAGATGCGGCCTTCACTGAGGAAGCTGCCGGTGTCCATGAGAATGACGTGCCCATCCGCGAGGACCTGCGGGACGGGCGGCTTGCCGAGCAGCTGCACGGGCGTGTGGCCGAGGATGATGATGGCTTCGCCGTGATAGCGCTCCGGCTCTTCTGCCAGCGTGCGGGACCAGAGCAGCGTATCCTTTTCCTGCTCGTTGAGCGGGCAGTCCGGGTCGATGCTGCCGTGCGTGAAGAAGTAGCGCTGTCCCTGCCATTCTTTCGTGCAGCAGAGCGGCATCTTGCGGATGGCAGCCTGCCAAGCGCGATGGAGCGCCAAGGGGGCATCGCTTGCCTCGATCTCGCTGAACGTCTCATAGCCGCCGTTGTTGAGCCAGAGCTGATACGCCAGCGCACGGTCGGGATGGTAGTCGGACATGAAATCTCCCTCGAGCAAGGTCGCAGCATGGCCCGCGCCATCCGCGCACATCGCCTCATGATTGCCGCGCAGGAACACCATGCCGGGCTCCCCCTCATGCGCCATGACCCACTTCATCATCGCGGCATTCTGATGACCGCGGTCCGTGTAGTCCCCCAAGAAGACGAACTCATCCTCATCCGGCCGGAACTGCACAGCGTCCCAGACTTCCAGGAAACGGTCGAACATGCCATGGATATCCCCCATGGCCAGTAAGCGCTTCATCATGAATCCCTCCTCGTAGATACAAGAAAAGCCTTGAGGAGCGACCTCAAGGCTTTTCTGATTTGGAGGTGAAGCCCTCATGCTTTACCTACCAACCTCTAGCTACTTTAATTATAGCACCAGCTTGATTTTCATGCAAGATAGACGATATGATAAATATGCTGCGACCTCCTATACCTGCAGTAGGAAGGAGGGGTGATTGTCTCTCATGCAAGATTTATTTACTAACCGTTACTGAAAACTTATAAAAAGCCATATTTCGTTGATGAAAAACTGACTTTTATGTTTCGTTCCTCGTTCATCACATCCGTTTTTGCCATCCAGAAGGACAAGCTACTTGCGTTTGATATAATGCTCCGGAGGCTTTGACATTACACTCCTTACTCTCGCAAGGAAGCAAGTCTGTTCCCGACTAACGAATCGGTACATATCTACATGGACTTCTTTCTATCAGCTAGCAGATTTCATTTGCTCTGCTTCCCCGTAATATTTGAGGTTCAGTGCTGCTTGGAAGTCACGATCGATTACATTGCCACATGCAGGACAGACATACGTCCTCTCCGACAGGTTCAGGTCTTTCTTCACATGACCGCAGATAACACAAGTTTTGGAACTCGGATACCACCTGTCTGCTATGACAACTGGTATCTTTGCCCAGCGTGCCTTGTATTCAATCTGCCTGCGGAATTCATAAAGATTCTGTTCCTGGATTTTCTCGGATAAATATCGATTCTTCATCATGCCACGAAGATTCAATTCTTCGAGACATATAAAGCTTGGTTTTCGCTTTATGATTGCCGACGTAGCCTGATGAACATGATTCTGGCGAATATTTGCCAGTCTGTGATTAATCCGTAAAAGCCGTTTTTCACTTTTTATAAGGTTGCTCGTTTTGCAGTAACATTCTCCTTTCTTATTCATCTGGTATTTTCGAGATACCTGACGCTGCAACCTGCGTCTTTTCTTCTTGAGTATTCTTATTGCACGGGCCTTGTTGATATTCCTGACTTTAGTGGCGTCAGAGAGTACCGCCAAGTCCTTGATGCCTAAATCAATGCCAATTCCTTCTGAGCGAGTATATCGCCGTTTCTTGCAAACAAACAATAGTCCGCGCAAAGGTTTCAGTTTCCGGGCCGTCTGTATCCCTACTGAGAGCCACCAGCGCTCGCCGTCAAACGCAATCCGCGGGTTCGTGTATTTCGCTCGGACAGGAATCCTATTCTTCTCAGCAAGCCGGATCCAGTTGAGCCGCTGACGGTTCTTCCGCCTGCTTCCTGCAAGACTTTCCAGCTTGACATGTGTCCCTGTGAACTGAATCTTGACATTGTCCTGATAGAAACGGAAATCCCCGTTCTTCTTGCTCCTGAACTTAGGATGGCTGTTCATGTCATAGATGGTCAAGTTCTTGCCAATGCGGTTATAATGAGCAATTTTCTTTGAAGAATACTTGATGTAGCCGGGCTGTTTCTGCTTGCGAAAGAAATTCTTGTAGGCGATGCACAAATCTTTGATGGCCTGCTTTGTGACATTGTTCGACACATCCTGCAGCCATTCACTTCCCTCTGAATGGCGCAGAATCGTGAATTCCTTACGAAGATCATTATCCGTCTGGATTTTGTGTCCTTCACGGAAATTATCCATCTGCTTGTTCAATGCCCAATTGTAAGCATATCTTGCAGCACCCGCAAATTGGAATAGTTTAGTCTTCTGTTTGTTGTTCGGCAACAGCTGTACTCGGATTGACTTTATCATCTGAATCATCTCCTGCCAACTCTCGAATCATCTTCTTTGCCTGATGCGCTCGTTTTCCCTGAAGCTTGCAACTGAATACCGTGATGATTTGCACCAGATCTTCAACCAGTTCCTGTTGCTCGCTTTTCCGATATCTGTGATGATTTCAAACGGATTTCCTTACGCGTACAGGTAGGTTCTCAAATTCTCTACTTGTCGTTCAAGATCATCCTTTTGCTTGCGGCTTGATACCCTGCAATATCCGATGACTTTTCTGGGTGCGAACTGAATCCCTGTCACAGCACATAATTGTTCTTCTGAATAGTAGCGGTAGCCATTCGTCGAAGTATGATGAGGATGCAGCCTGCCACTTCTATCCCCGTTTCTGAGTGTTTGTGGGGTGACCCCGATGATTTTAGCAAATTTATTGATGGTATAGTATTTCAATGGTATCACCTCAATACTATTTTATCAATAAATTGTCTTTTAAGCAAGATTATTTATATTATTTTACAACTTCACTTTAACTGTCAGCAACCTCTTTGTGTCTGTCATAGCAGGTGTAATCAGCTACTACATCTGCAGGTGGCTGGACAGGCACTGACGCAGCAACAGCACAAATGCTTAGGATCGCAACCTGAGCGGAAGGCCTGGCCATTTGGCTGGGCCTTTTTCTTTTTATTGTGTGTACTGTTCACTCTTCCTCTGGATAGCGCATGCCCCAGTCCCTGCGGACTTTGGTCATCAGGGCCATGACGTCGACGGTGTAGTCGAGGTGCATGAAGTCTTCACTGCCGGCGACGGTGCGCTCCATGTCTTCAATCTCATAGCAGAGGGCGTCAGCCGTCTCGCCGGCGACGACTTCCTCCTTGTGGCCGTCCTCGGTCCAGGTGATGACGGCCTTGTCGCCGCGCGGGTACTCCATGAGCTCGATGTAGGCCTTGTCAAAAGAAATCATGCCGCGTTTCGGCTGCTTGGCGTGCAACGAGAGCATGACAGTCGCCATCTCGCCCTGCTCATTCTTCAAGAGCATGCTGGCCTGCTCGTCGACGCCAGTCGGCGCGTAGAGGACCTGCGAGGCGATTTCCTGCGGACAGGAGCTCATGAACCAGCGCACAAAGGACAGCGCGTAGACGCCGATGTCGAGCATTGCGCCGCCCGCGAGATTGCGGTTGAAGAAACGGTTCTTCATGTTGTAGGGCTTGTAGCTGCCGAAGTTCATCGTGATGAGGCGCAGCGGGCCGAAGTCACCTCGCTCGATGCGCTCGCGCAGCGCGCGGTAGATCGGCATGTGGTAGATGGTCTGCGCCTCCGCGAGCACGACATGATGCTCCATCGCGAGCTTGACGGCCTCTTCGAGCTCGTAGTAGTTGAGCGTGATGGACTTCTCGCAGAGCACATGCTTGCCCGCGGCCAATGCTTGGCGCAGGTACTTGATATGCGTGTTGTGCGGCGTCGAGATGTAGATGATGTCGACATCCGGGTCCGCAAACATATCTTCCGGCTTATCATAGACCTTGCCGATGCCGTACTGCTCCGCAAACTTCACGGCCTTCTCGTGCGTGCGGTTGCCGACGGCGTAGAGATTGCCGCCGAGCTTCTGCATCGCCTCCGCAAGCTGATGGCCGATGACACCACAGCCAAGCGTGGCCCATCTGTACGTTACTGCCATAAGGATTCCCCCACTCTCTTACACATAAAATCACAAAATCCGTATATGCTCAGCATAGCAAGAAACTGCTCCGAAATCAAGAATCAAGACGGAACAGGTCATGCCAGCAGTTTGCCTTTGTGCCCGCCATCCGTTACAATAAGATAGAAAAAGCGCATGACAGCAAGATTGCAAGATAGACAGAAAGGAATCGATTACGATGACAAATGACGAGATGATCCAGCAGAAAAAGATCACGGATGCCGGCAATCCGGCCAAGCCGACGGGCGAAGCCGGCGAAAAGATGCTCGCACGCATGAACGAGAGCCACGCCGCCCTCACGGCCTGGGGCCTCTCCTTCTTCCACTGGCAGGGCGATGAAAACGTCCTCGACATCGGCTGCGGCGGCGGTGCCAACCTGCGGCGCATGAGCGCGCACATCAAGAACGGCCATCTGACCGGCGTCGACTACGCCAAGACCTCCGTCGATACTTCGCGCCAGACGAATGCCGCCGATATCGCCGCCGGCAAGATGACGGTCTGCGAGGGCTCCGTCGAAGCCCTGCCGTTTGCTGACGATGCGTTTGACAAGATCACGACCGTCGAGAGCTTCTACTTCTGGCCCAACCCGCCCGAGAACCTCAAAGAAGTCCGCCGCGTCCTCAAGAAAGGCGGCACCTTCCTGCTCATCGCCGAGATCTACGACCATCCGGGACTCAGCGAAGAAGTGCAGGAAAACATCAAGAACTATCGCCTCTACAACCCGACGCCAGAGACCTTCGAGACCATCTTCCGCGCCGCCAGCTTTAGCGCCGTCACCGTCCATATCGAAGACGAGCATGGCTGGATCTGCGTAGAGGGAGTGAAATAAGGAAGTTACGCTAGCCAAAGGAAGACGGACAGATGCTTTTTGTGTTGTGCGAAGGCGAGGATGTCAACAAGAAGCTGCCTGAACCTGCCAGAATGATGAAGACAGCCGGGAATGGCTGGGCATAAGTGGAGCTTTCAGCGGTCTGCGTGAAGAACCGATTTTTTGCCGACTAGAATCCTTACAAAAGAGTGTCGTTCAAGCGAAGCGCGTTTCGCTCTTTTGTAAGGATATTTTTATGGCAAAAAATCGGTTTAGCAGACCGCTGAGCGTAATGTTGCCCAGCCATTCCCGGCTGTCCTGCACAGTGTACCTTTGGCGCTGCGTATTTTTTATCAGATCAAGATTCCCGCGCAGTGGTCCAGCTCATGCTGGACAATCTCTGCGGGGAAGTCGCGGAAGACCTGCTTCTGCTTCTTGAACTTGAGGTCGCGGTATTCCACCTCAATCCACTTATAACGTGTTGTCGGCCGCTCGCCGTCAAGGGAAAGGCAGCCCTCGCTCACGTTGTACACTTCCTTCGAATGGCGGATGACCGTCGGATTCAGCATCGCTAGATAAGCATGGCCGACGCGGATGGCAATGATGCACTTGCGCTCGCCGATCATGTTCGCCGCCAGCCCGACACAGCGGTCGGCATTCGCCTTGAGCGTGTCGATGAGGTCCTCTGCAATCGGCACATCCTTGCGCTGCGCCGGAACCGACGGCTGCGCGAGGAAAAACGTATCGCGTACAATGTCACGTATCATCCTCAAATCCCCTTTCGCTTCTTCGCCTGCTCAATCAGGGCAGACGCTTCCTCAAACGCATGCGGCAGGTAGTCCTCCTCCCACTCGCGTCCCTTCTTCTCCTGCGCCTTGATCTCCTTCCAGCCCGTCAAAGGCTTGCCCGCATCATCGAGCATCGGCTCGTGGAAGACATGCGGATGGCGACGCACCATTTTCGCCGCCGCAGCCTCCGCCACATCCGCCAGCGAAAAGAGCCCCTCCTCCTGCGCCAGCTGCGCATGAAAGACCACCTGCAGCAGAAGGTCGCCGAGCTCCTCCTTGAGATTCTCCGCCCTGCCCGTCTCCCGCAGGATATCGATCCCCCCAAGCACCTCCGCCGCCTCCTCAATGCAAGCCGACTTCAAGCTCTCATGCGTCTGCACCCGGTCCCAAGGACATCCCCCCGGCCCCCTTAGCTGCGCCACAACCTCACAAAGCCGCCCAACCGACTCCAACCGATTCTTCTCTTTATCCATAAACGTCTATCCTTTCATCTCTGTCTGCCTAAATTTGCAGCAACACAAACGTATCTGTAAACATACGAGCCAAAGGTCAGGAGTCGGCCTGTCTATAAGCGCAGCTTCAGCCTGCTGCGCGGAGCGTTAGACAGGCCGACTCCTGACCGCCTTATCTTGCACAACACAAAAAGCATCTATCCATGTACAAGCCTGAGGACCGGAGATATCCTGCCTATAAGTGAAGCTTCAGCCTGCTGCGCGAAGCGTTAGACAGGGGCCGTTCTGACCGTCTCCCTTTGCAATCCTCATCTTCCTCGCAGGCTCTCCGCCACCGTAAACAGCACAATCGCCGCCCACACGAACCCGAGCGCGCTGATCTGCGCCATCCCGAACGTTTCGTGAAAGAAGAAAATCCCGAGCAGCAGGCCGATTGTCGGGCTGATGTACTGGAAGAAGCCAAGCACATTGAGCGGCAGGAGATTCGCTCCGTACGAGAACAAGACGAGCGGCACCGCCGTCACCACGCCCGTTCCCATGAGGTAGAGCGCGAGGTCCGGTGTCGCCAGCGAGAAGTGATTCGCAGGCGACATCATGAGGATGCCGATGTACGGCACAGCGAACGGCACCATCAGCAGCGTCTCAAGCGTGATGCTCGAGAACGGATTGAGGTGCAGCTGCTTCTTGAGCGCGCCGTAGACCGAGAACGACACGGCGAGCACGACTGCCACCCATGGCAGCTTGCCGAGCTGATACGTCATGAGCACGATACCGATGGCCGCGAGCAAGAGGCTGATCTTCTTGAGCCCCGAGATGCGCTCGCGGAAAAACACGATGCCGAACAGCACGCTCATGAGCGGGTTGATGTAGTAGCCGATGCTCGTATCGATGACATGCCCGTGATTGACCGCCCAGATGTACGTCAACCAGTTCAGGCTGATGGTGAAAGCCGCCAAGAGCAGGATGGCCCCGCGCTTTTTGTCCTGCCAGAGCGCGCGGCAGTCCTCTTTGAAGCTCTGCCAGCGCTTCGTCACCATGAGCACGACGACCATGAAGACGAACGACCAAATGATGCGGTGCGCGAGGATCTCATTGGCCCCCGCCCGCGCGAGGAGATTCCAGTAAAGCGGCAGGACACCCCAGATCAGATACGTCGACAGTGCCGCCATCATACCCGTGCGGCGTGCGTGATTCATTCTTATCCCTTTCCTTCCCATTTCTTTCCCAATCAAGACTATCTATTCAGTATAGCACAAAAGCCAGCCTGCGGCGCGGAAAACGCACCGGAGCTGGCTTTTGTTGACCTTATATATCTATCGATTTGATTCAGTCCTGCTTGACTGCGTGCTTGGCCATCGCATAGAGGAAGATGCAGAGCACGAAGTAAGCGACGATGCCTGCGAACGTTGCGGCAGGCGAAGCGGCCCAGGCTTTGGCGAACCAGTCGATGCCCGCAATGTGCAGGACCGCACTGATGAGGCTGCCGATAGCGCCGCCCGCGACGAAGCCCGAGGCGACCGTGTTGCCCTCGCTGAGGCGCTTGGCGTTGACCTTTGCGTCATCGCTGCTGTGCGAGACGAAGTACGAGATCAGGCCGCCGACGAGGACCGGCGTGTTGATGCCCATCGGCAGATACGAACCGAGCGCAAAGGCGAGCGGCGGGATCTTCATCATCCAGAGCAGGACCGCGAAGAATGCACCCGCCATGTAGAGTGGCCACGGCGCATCGCCGCCGTCCATCATCGGCTTGACGATGGCGGCCATCGCATTGGCCTGCGGTGCCGCGAGCGCATCCTCGCCCGTGAAGCCGTAGGCGTAGTGCATCAGGAAGACGACGCCGACCGAGACGATGCCCGCGAGCACGATGGAGACGAGCTGCCACTGCTGCATCTTCTTCGGCGTCGCGCCCGTGATGTAGGCGACCTTGAGCTCCGACATGAAGTTGCCCGAGACGGCCAGCGTCGCGCAGAGGAAGGCCGCCATCATGAGGATTGCGATGATGCCCGTCTTGCCCGACATGCCGACGCCGCCCATGACGACAGCCGAGACGATGATCATAAAGATCGTCATGCCGGAGACCGGCTCATTGCCCGTGAAGGCGATCGAGCTGATGCCGACGACCGAGAGCATCAGGGCAAAGAGCACGACGAGGATGAACGCGATGACGGTCTGCGTCAGGCTCTCCGAGCACATGACATGGAAGAAGACGGCAAACAGGATAGCCATGAGCAGGCTGCCAAAGACGATCTGCGTCATCGGCAGGTCCTGCTGCGTGCGCAGCAGCGTGCCCGTAGCGGCCGAGCCCTTCGAGAAGAGGTCCGCAATGGCACGCTTGACGACGCGGACGACGACGCCCGACATCGAGAGAAGGCCGATGATGCCCGACATGGCGAGCATGCCGATGCCGATGTGGCGGACGTACTGCGAGAAGACCGCATCGACCGGCGCATTCGCGAGCAGCATCGTCTCGCCGCCGACGACCATCGTGTGGTCGCCGCCGAGGTAATAGGCGACCGGGATGCAGACGAGCCCGCCGCGATGATGGCCGCGTAGCGAAGGCCCGTGAAGTAGCCGATGCCGAGCAGCGCCGCATCGTTGTCGAGGCTGAAGACGAGCTTGTACTTGTCCGCGAGCGCCTGGCCCCAGTGGAACGTCGTCGTCGTCAAGAGCTCCTGCCACCAGCCCAGCGAGTTGAGCACGAAGTCGTAGACGAGCGCGACCGCACCGCTCAGGAGCATCAGATGAGCTTTCGTGCCCTCATCCGACTCGAGCACCTCAGCTGCCGCACTGCCCGACGGGAACGGATAGACGCCGTCCATCTCCTCACAGAAGTAGCGGCGGAAGACCGTCGCCAGGAAGACGCCGAGCACACCGCCGAGCACGATCGGGATGGCCATCTCGATGAAAGAGACATCCTCGATGTTCAGGATGTAGAGCGCCGGCAGGATGAACATCGCACCGCCGATGATGTTCGTGCCCGCACTCGCGATGGCCTGGATGTGGACCGTCTCCGGGAAGGCGTTCTTGCGGTGGAAGAGCACCGCCATGCCCATGGCCAGCACCGACACCGGCGCAAAGGCATCGACCGTCTGTCCAATCTTCAGGCAGAGATAGCCGACCGCCAAGGCAAACAGCACCGAGAAAAATAATCCCCAGAAGACGACGTACGAGTTGATCTCCTCGTACGTTTTCTGAGGTGACATCCGTGGTGCATACGGACGCCGCGACTTGTTTTCATCTGACATATAAATCCCCCTCATTCGCATTCTCAGCGCGTCACTGTCCATTCAACATGGATATGCGCACCTATCCAGTTTACGCCAGACACCCGGAACTGTCAAGAATGTAAAACACCATTTCCCCCTTATCCAATAAGGAAGATGCGACGATAAGAGCGTGGTTTTTCGTCAACCGTCCTATTGGTGTGCACAGCTTATGTCCTTTTGTAAAAGACATTTTGCATATAAAAATGAGAATTAGAAGGAAAATATGCACTTTTGTCGAATGAGGACTTAGAATCATATCACAAGGAAAGAAATAAAGATGGACTAGAGCGAAAGGAAGATGTCGACATGTCATCGGATACGAGAAATACGAGAGTGATGGAAGAGCGCGTCGTGACGGCGGGCCAGCAGCAGTGGCTCGACTGGATTGTGAGGATCCAGAGCCTCGCGCAGGCCGGACTCCACTACGGCCATGATCGGTTCGACCTCGAGCGCTATGCCGAGCTGCGCGACATCGCAGCCAAGATGATGGCCGCCCAGAGCGACCTGCCGCTCGCCAAGATTCGCCAGCTCTTCTGCAACGAAGAGGGCTATCAGACGCCGAAGATCGACACGCGCGCGGCCATCTTCCAAGACGGCAAGCTGCTGCTCGTGCACGAGAGCACGGGCAAGTGGAGCCTGCCAGGCGGCTGGTGCGACGTCGACCAGTCGGTTGCCTCGAACACCATCAAGGAGGCCAAGGAAGAAGCCGGCCTTGACGTCGCCGTCGAGCGCGTCATCGCCATCGACGACTGGCGCAAGCACAACATCCAGAACAATCCCTACGGCATCATCAAGATCTTCTCACTCTGCCGCATGCTCGGCGGCACCTTCCAGCCCAACATCGAGACGACCGAGGCGCGCTACTTCGCCCGCCACGAGCTGCCCGAAAACATCGCCGAAGAAAAGACGAGCCGCGAGCAGATTGACCGCTGCTTTGCGGCCGCGGCTGACCCCGGCTGGCAGACGCGCATCGACTGAGGAGGAATCGCCTTGTTCCATTCCAAGATCACGCGGCGCCTCGTCACCTCCTTCCTGCTCGTCGTGCTCGTCTCCCTGTCGCTGCTCGGCATCATCCTGCTCAACTACTTTCGCGACTACACGATGCAACAGGAGAAGAACGCCCTGATCCTCAACGCCCAGATCATCGAGACTTCGCTGGAGGATTCACTCTACAGCCGAAACGTCGCGGGGCTCCACACGACGCTGCAGGAAATCCATGAGGAGACCTCCTTGCGCGTGACGGTCATCGATGCCGACGGCACCGTCCTCGCCGACACGGCCGACCCGAATCAATCCATGAGCAATCACCTCGACCGCGAGGAAGTCCAGCAAGCCATGACAGAGTCCTACGGCCTCGCCATCCGGCAGAGCGAGACCCTGCACGAGAATCTCATGTACGTCGCCGTGCCGGTCTATCGAAGCGGCCAGCTCATCGGCATTATCCGCACGTCCTCCTCGCTCGCCTCGATGGAACAGTCATACCACACGGGCCTGCGCGTCATCCTCTCCGCCCTGTTCTTCGCCCTGCTCGCCGCGCTCATCATCGCCATCTGGCTCGCACACCGACAGGTCCAGCCCATCCGCTGCCTGAGCCTCGACGCGATGGAGATCGCGAGCGGCAACCTCCACAAGCGGCTGCAGTGGCACAGCGGCGATGAGTTCGATACACTCGTCCAGACCATCAACCAGCTGACGCGCAACCTCTCCGCCAAGATCCAGGAGTCGCAGGCCGAGGCCGAGAAGATGACCTTGATCCTCAACAACACCGACAACGCCATCATGCTCATCGACGAGCGCGGCCTCATCGTCGGCACCAACCGGCAAGCCGAAGAGACATTCCACCTGCAGGGCAACGCCCTGCACCGCCACAGCATCCACGTCATCGGCAGCGCCGAGCTCTCCGAGGCCGCGCAGGAAGTCTGCCGCCAGGGCAAGGCCCAGACCATCACCCTGACCATACACGACGGCAGTGCCGCGCAGACCTTCCAGGTCTTCCTCGCGCCATTCTACGACGGCCCCGCGGAGCTCGTGCTCGCCGTCTTCCACGACATCTCCCTCCTGCAGGAGATCAACCAGCGCCAGGCCGAATTCGTCAGCAACGCCGCCCACGAGCTCGCCACCCCGCTGACCTCCATCTCCGGTTTCGCCGAGACCCTTTTAGACGACGACTTCAAAGACCCCGAGGCCAGCCGCCATTTCATCGGCATCATCTACCGCGAGGCCCAGCGCATGAACAGCCTGATGAAAGGCCTCCTCGAGCTCGCCCGCCTCGACAGCACCCACGGCAAGACCAAGATCAAGCGCATCCCCGTCGAGGTCAACACCATCCTGCACCAGACCACCGAACAGCTGCAGTCCAAGGCAAAGAGCAAGGGGCAGACCCTCATCGAAGAGCCCGCCCCCATCCCCCTCTACGTCCTCGCCGCCCCCGAGCTCTTCGGGCAGATCCTCTACAACCTGACCGAGAACGCCATCAAGTACACCCCAGAGGGCGGCACCATCCACCTGAAGAGTCGGCAAGTCGCCGACCATCTCGAGCTCACCGTCACCGACAACGGCATTGGCATCGGCCCCGCCGACCTCCCGCGCATCTTCGACCGCTTCTACCGCGTCGATAAAGCCCGCGCCCGCAAATCCGGCGGCAACGGCATCGGCCTCTCCCTCGTCAAATTCCTCGTCGAACTCTTCGACGGCACCATCGAAGTAACAAGCCAGCTCGAGAAAGGCACCACCTTCACCTTGACCTTTCCCCTCACAACGAAATCCTAACAAGACACAAAAAATAGGCTTCCATCGAATCACTTACGATGGAAGCCTGTTCTATTTACACTAGAAACGTACAACACTGCTCAGGGCGAGGGGATGCCTGCCGCCTACAGGAGCGCAGTGACTGCCCGCAGGGCTGGTCCCCAAGCAGACCGTATCAAGACTCTGCGATGTCAAAGCGCCGCGGCAGGCGGCGAAGTGCCAATCCCCATCGCATCCGCATGGGGACCATTTTAGCGGAGCGACGAAGCCGGCAGGTATCCCCTCGCCCACGCTCCAGCCCCACTCATTTCCTGCAGACAAATCCCGCAAACGACCCCGTCCGCGTGACCTTGACCTCGCGGTACATGCTGCGCAGCCGCTCCTCGAGGCTCGCCGCCGTATCGAACGGCGGTGTGAAGAACCCCATTGGCACGCAGAACGCCTGCACGAAGAGGTCCGTGATGCGGTTCTGCCCCTTGATGTAGCAGCAGCCCGTGAATGTGCCGCCCTTCTTGAGCACGCGGTACGTCTCATGGAATGCGGCCATCTTGTTCGGGAACGCATGCAGCCCGTTGAGCGAGAGCACGCAGTCGAACGAGCCGTCAAGGTACTGCAGATTGCCGACGTCGCCGCGCACGAACTCCACCTGATGCAGGCCGCGTGCCGCCGGCGACTCCATCGCCTGCTGCAGCATCTGCTCCGAGTAGTCGAGGCAGACGATCTTCGCCGACTTCATCCTATGGTAATGCGGCAGCGAGAGCACGCCCGTGCCGACCGGCACCTCGAGCAGCGTGCCCGAGAAACCCTTCGGGATGCCCTGGAACGCCTGACGGACGAACGACTCATAGCGCGAGCCGCTGAGCTGCCAGAAAAAGCGGTTGGCCAGCCTGCCAAGCAAGCTCTCGTTCTTCATCATGCCATCATAGCCCTTGGAGAGCTGTCCGACTACCGCATACGCATTGTGCACGATCTGTTTGCGTTCCATCTTATCCCTCACCTTTCGCACTGCCTGTCATTCCGTCTCATATTACTTTTATTTTATCATGCGGACGGTCTGGTGGATATGGGATTTATCACACATGCTATTAGATATTCTTGTTTCGGCTTGCCTTATTTCTGCAGGGTCTCGCGGTCGATCTCCGTGCCGTCCGGCAGGAAGCAGGCGATTTCCACGCCCGCATCCTTGACGCAGATCGTCAGGTAGTTGTCCGTCTCCGGCTGTGGCGCGACAGTCTTGTCGAGCGCATGGTCGACCCAGAGCCCCGGATAGCGCACATTGCCCGCGACGCCCGTCAGGATGTAGAGCGGGCCGCTCGCGTCGCGCTCGAAATTCTTGATATGGCCGCGATTGCGGTAGGTGTGCAGGTGCGCCGAGAAGACGATATCGATGCCTGCTTCGTCAAACAGCGGCATCCAAGCGCGCCCCTCATCCGAGAATCCCTCCTGCCGCTCCGGCCGGTTCGCGATGCGGTACTGCAAGGGATCCTTGTGCATCAGCACGATCTTCCACTTCTTGTCGGTCTTTCTGACATCCTCGCGGAACCAAGCCTGCTGCGTTTCGAGGAGGCCCTGATGGAAATCAGCCGCCTCATCCGTCTGCGTGTCGAGCACGATGAAGTGCGCCGGCCCGTAGTCGAACGAGTAATAGCGCCCCGCGAACTCCTCGCTGCCATTTGCCGGCAGGGCGAATTCATGCAGGTAAGCGACCGGCTCGCGGACCTTCCAGTCCTCGTTGTAGGTCTCGTGGTTGCCCATCAGGGGCGCCACGGGGATGCGGTCGATGATGCCCGCGACCGCGTCGAACCACGCATCCCACTGGCGGTGATCCTCGCCGTTGTCGACGAGGTCGCCCATGTTGATGAAGAAATCCGCGCCTTCATTGCGCGCAGCCGCCCCCTGCGCGAGGTGCTTCCAGTCCGTGTAGTCATTCGACTGCGAGTCCGGGAAGATCAGCGCCGAGAACGCGCCACCGTCGTCCGTCTGCAATGCGTGCCAGTCATCGCACTGGCCGTCCGCCTTGATGCGGTATTCATACGCTTCGCCCGCCTCGAGGTCCGCGAGCCTTGCCGTGTAGAGCTCGACCGTGACACCGTCGTCGGTGAACGTCTCGCGCTCCGCCGGGCTCGCGGCGATGTCCTTCGCGCCCTTGAGTCGGTACTCGACGACCGCATCCTGCCACTTCACATCCGACTGCCACATGATCGTGCGCGCGTGCGCGTTGTCTGTGGCGATGACCTGGCGCAGATAACTCAGTACCGGCTTGCCCTGTGCCGCGCCGAGCGCATGGCTCGCCAGCCGGTCCGCCAGCTGCGTGCGCGAAAACGCCCAACCGCCGCCCGCAAGCACCACAGCCCCCGCACAGATGGCGAGGAATTTGCGCCGCGACAGCTTCGGGCCCGCCGCCCTTTCATTCTTGCTTTCTCTATCCTTATCCATGATCTGCGTGTCCTTTCTGGATTCCATCAATCGATCTGTTACTTTTATGATAGCGGATTTCCCTCAATTTTATCTGAGAATCCGTTTTCTACACTTCAAGTATACAAAAAGACAGCCGCTGTGAGAAATGCTTATCTCACAGCGGCTGTCATACAGAAAAAGCATGAATAGCTGTCTTAATTTACGGTTTGCTCAGACGTAGCGGCAGACATGGTCGACGGCGATGTCCGAGAAGCCGAAGGCCTCGGCTTTCGTCAGGCGGCCGTTGGCCGTGGCGGCAATCGCATCGACGAGCTCACGGCCTGCCTGCTGGTAGGTCTTCTCGCCGCGCACGATGGCACTGAGGTCGGCGTCCATGTTGTCTTCCATGCAGCGGTAGGTGCGCTCATTGGCCGTGACCTTGAGCACCGGCACGATGGCATTGCCCGTCGGCGTGCCGCGGCCCGTCGTGAAGATGATGACCTGGCAGCCGGCCGCCGCCATCGAGGTCACCGACGAGATATCGTAACCCGCCGTGTCCATGACGAGCGCGCCGCGCTTTGTCGGCCGTACGGCCTGCTCCAAGACCTCCACGATGGGGCGCGTGCCGCCCTTGCGGATGCAGCCGAGGCTCTTCTCATCGAGCGTCGAGAGGCCGCCCGCCTTGTTGCCCGGCGTCGGCTGGCCCGCGCGGCAGTCCTGCCCCGCTCCTGCGAGATGCTTCTCATATTCCTCGCAGACGCGGATGATCTCGCGCTGGATCTCAGGCGTCGCCGCGCGCTTCGCGAGGACGTGCTCGCCGCCAATCCACTCGATGGACTCGCTCATCATCGCCGAAGCGCCCATGTCGACGAGGATGTCGCTGAGCTCGCCGACGGCCGGATTGCAGGCGATGCCCGACGTCGCATCCGAGCCGCCGCACTCGATGCCGAGCAGCAGTTCCGAAGCGGGGAAGAGTTCCTTTTGCTGCATGCCCGCCTGCTGTGCCATGTCGCGCGCCGCGCGCACCGCCTTCTCGATGGTCTTGAGCGTGCCGCCCTCGTCCTGGATGCCGAATGAGACGACGGGCTTGCTCGTCATCTTCTGGATCTTCTCGCGCAGCGCCGCATGCGGGACCGTCTCACAGCCGAGGCCGATGATGACGACGCCGTAGACATTCGGGTTGCAGGCAAAGCCCGTCAGCACCTTCTGACTCATCGCCGTATTGGCCGCCACATCCGAACAGCCCGTGTTGAAGACGATGTTGACCGCGCCGCGCACCTGGCTCGCCACGATGCGGCAGCACTCACTGCCGCAGGCACACGTCGGCAGGATCAGGACGTGGTTGCGGATGCCCGGCCGTCCTTCCGCGCGGCGATAGCCCCAGAACGAGAACGGCGCAAGGTCCGGCGCGCCGGCCGACTGCTTCGCCTGCATCACGAAGTCATCGCCCGCGAGCTCGCTCTCGTAGTCGCGCGGCACGCTCTTGAGGTTCTTGTCATTGACCCAGTGGCCTTTCTTGACCGGCGCGACGAGCTTGCCGAGGCTTTCACCGTACTTGATGATCTCCGTCCCCTCTGCAAGGTCAGAGAGTGCGACCTTGTGGCAGTAGGGAATCGCCTCCTCTGCCACAAGCGACATTTCCGATGCGCCCTCCTGATAGACGACATCCTCCCCGCGCTTCACTTCCTTGACACACGTCACGACATTGTCGCGCTCATCCATCTTCAATGCATTGATCATGCTAGCTCTCCTCTCCAGACCGTGCTCGTATCGCTTTCGTTGCTTATAGCATACCGCAATTCCAGTATTTCTTCCAATTTATAGATTTTACAGCTCCATAAATCTGATATAATAATAGACACAGATACATCGAGAAAGAGGGAATCATCATGCAGCAGGAGATGCGCTACGTCTATGAAATCTACCGGCAGAAGAGCTATTCCAAGGCAGCTCGGGCGCTCTTCATCACCCAGCCCGCCCTGAGCATCGCAATCAGCAAGCTCGAAGCTTCGCTCGGCATGCCGCTCTTCGACCGCAGCACGCGCCCCATCAGCCTGACGCCCGCCGGGCGCATCTACCTCCAGACCATCGAGAAGACGCGGGCGCTCGAGCAGGACCTGCGCCACCAGCTCGACGACATCCGCGCGCTGCGCACGGGGACCATCACCATCGGCAGCAGCCACTTCATCAACGCCTGCATCCTGCCAGAGATCCTGACGCGCTTCAACCGAAAGTTCCCGCAGGTCAAGCTCAACCTGCTCGAGGGAAGCTCCCACGCGATGGCGCGCATGCTCGAGCAGCGCGAGATCGACCTGACCTTCAGCTGCGACGAGGCCGTCATCCAGGATTTCACGAGCACGCCCGTGTTCACCGACACCATCCTGCTTGCCGTCCCGCAGGATACTCCCGACTTCTCACATCGCGCGCAGTACAGCAGCGCGCGCCTGACCGCGGCCGACATCCTCGCCAGACGCCACCTCGCGCCCGACTGCCCGAGCGTTGACCTCAAAGACTTCGCCGCCGAGCCCTTCATCCTGCTGCGCAGCGGCAACAACCTGCACGACCGCGCCATGCACTTCTTCCGCGAGGCCGGCATCGAGCCAACCGTCAAGATGGAGCTCTCCCAGATGGCCACCGCCAGCCGTCTCGCCGAGGCCGGCTTCGCCGCCACCTTCCTGAGCGACCGCCTCGTCACCAGCGAAAGCCACCTCCACTTCTACCGCCTCTCCCACCCCGAGAGCCACCGCATTTTCCACGCCCTGACCAGCCCCAAACGCTACCTGCCAGCAACTGTCAAAGCATTTATCGACTGCCTGAACGACTTGAAATAATATCGGAATTTGGACGCAAATCGATTATCGTTGTGTTACGCCAATGTAAAATTACTCGTCTCAGAACTGCCAGTTGATGCCGATGTTGCCCTGCCATTTCTTGTGCCAGTCGCTGCCGAAGGAGCGCTAGAGGTCGCTGTAGAACTTGCGCACGTGCCATCATTGTGCTATAATGAACATAGAAAAAAGAGGCCACCGTAGACGGTTGCCCTCATCTATTGATCAAAAAGATGACCGTATAGTTGCGAGCTTGGCGGTCATTTTTTTGAGCTTCTGTCTTTTCCGAGGGCATACCCTAGGGAAAAGCAAGCAATCGCAAATCCGAGGACATTCAGGACAATGCCATAGAGCGTTCCGTCATTCATGCGCATCCCCTCCTTTCAGTCGAGATCTGCCGCAGGGCGACAGTCTGCTGTAGAGGGCGTACAAAATCCCTCCATCATCAAACTGTAAAGTAATCTGATAGAGAGGACAACCGCCTACCGTTGGTGGCCATCGAGAGCATCTAATGCTCCCGATTTTTTTATTATAGCATATTCTCTCGGTAAAGAGAATACATCTCCAAAAAGGTAAAGAAAGCAAGAGGCATAGGAGCCGTGACTCCTATGCCTCTTGCTGCACTTGTGACGAGATAGATTATTTAGTTGTTGCTTGTTTGTCCTGTTTCGCCATCAGCTGCTGAACCATGGCTTTGAGTTCCTTGATCTCGCTGTCCTGCTTCTTGAGCTGGTCGTCCTGGCGGGCGACGGTTGCGCGCAGTTCGGTGATCTCCTGCGTGGAGCCCGGGCGGACCTGGGACTTGCCCTTCGGGCCGAACTTGAAGCTGACGCCGGCGTTGATCATGTTCTCGCCGTTGCCGAAGTTCGTGCCGATGCTGAACATCGTGTCGTCATCCGGGCGGTAGAACGCACCGACTGCTGCGCTGTTCGCATCGCGGTAATTGCCGTAGCCGACCGCGAAGTCCCACTTGTCATCCGGGTCGAAATCGAGCGGATGCAGCGCCGCCAGAGCCGCAGCACCAGCACCGACCTTGTTGATCTTGCTGTCGAGATTGTTCACGCGGCCATTGATGTTCGTGATGTTCGATGCATTCGAGGCGACCTGATTGTCGAGAGCCGTAATGTTCTGGCCAGCCGTGTTCGATGCCTTGACGTACTTACCATCCTGCTTGACGCGCGTCTCGTTATAGACCGTACCAGCATTGACGGCATTCTTCGAGCCCTGCTCGATCGTGGTATTCGCTACATTCTTGATGGTCGTGTCCTCGCGGAGCGTGATGCTCTTGCTGTCATCACCATCGTAGTTGACGGCGTTCTTCGTCGCTGCCTTGAGCTGGTCTTCCGTCGCGGCCTGACCGGATGTGATCTTGGCTGCATCCCAAGTCGTGTTGGTCAGCCCACCGATAGTCCCCTTGCCATCCTTATTGATCGTGACGTTGCCAATCGAAGCCGCATCGCTGACCGTAAGGTCCTTCGTCTTAATTGCATCGGAGGTAACAGTCTGCGAGGTGACAGTATTCGATGTGATCGTGTTTGATGTCACGCTGTTGACATTGAGGTCTTTAGCAATATCGACCGTATACGTAATCGGGCCATTCGTCTCATCTTTTGTCGTCACGCTCACATTGCTAGAACCAGCTTCAACTTTGACTGCTTCCTTGGCAATATTGTTGACAACTGTTTTACCGGCCTTGGTGAGATTGGACAGATCTATATCTGCCTTCGTCTCCTGCAGGATGCCAATATTCTTGCTGTTCGTATCGATACGAGCCGAGTTCTGCTCGATGGCCTTACCATTCTTCTCGATATTTTTCGCATTGGTCTGAACAAGGGCAGAGGTCTGTTCGATGGTCTTGCTATTCTTCTCGATATTCTTTGCATTTGTGTCGATGCGAGAAGAGTTCTGCTCGATGGCCTTGCTGTTCGCTTCGATGTTCTTGGCGTTCGTGTCAATGCGAGACGAGTTCTGCTCAATGGCCTTGCTGTTCGCTTCGATGTTCTTGGCATTCGTGTCGATGCGAGACGAGTTCTGCTCGATGGCCTTGCTGTTCGCTTCGATGTTCTTGGCATTCGTGTCGATGCGAGACGAATTCTGCTCGATGGCCTTGCTGTTCGCTTCGATGTTCTTGGCATTTGTATCGATGCGAGACGAGTTCTGCTCAATGGCCTTGCTGTTCACTTCGATGTTCTTGGAATTCGTTTCGATGCGAGACTTGTTCTGTTCGATGGCCTGGCCGTTCTTCTGGATATTATTGGAATTCGTTTCGATGCGAGCTTTGTTCTGATCGATGGCTTTGCCATTCTTTTCGATATTGTCGGCGTTGGTCTTCACCTTGGAATCGAGTGCCTTCAGATTGCCTGCCACGGTATTATCGGCCTTGATATAGTTTCCATCCTGATCGACATGGACTTCATTGTAGACCGTGCCGCCAGAGAGAATACCGGTGTTTCCCGGTTTAATCTCACCATCTACCTTCACAGAGATTGTCTTGACGGTCTGCCCCTTTTCGTTCGGTGTTGCACTGTCTGTAATGCTGATATGCTCGCCTTCCTCAAACTCCGTCAGCTGACTGACATTAGCTGCATCCGTTGCTTTGACACCATCTTTGACATTGATGATGCGACGTGTCATTCCCTTTTCCCCGGACTGGCCTACCGATTTGCCGACAGAGACAACACCGTCCGATCCATCCGATTGCAGGATATCCCGCTTCGTCACCTGGCTACCATAGCCGAGAGCCGTGGAGTTGCTGACGCCATTGGCAACACTTGCATAGTAGCCAAGCGCCATGTTCTGGCCATAACCAGCATTTGCATGCATGCCAATCGCGATGCCGTTATTGCCGGCATTTGCGCTTTCACCTACGGCCAACGCATCGTTCTGGGCTTTCGCCTTTGTGCCAATAGCTACGGAATTACTGCCATTTGCCAGAGCGCCGACACCGGCTGCCAGAGAGTTCTTACCCTTGGCACCGTCGTTGTTGTAGTTGTCTGCTGTTTCATCCGTGGAATTTACACTGTAGAAATGCGTCTGAGCCGCTTTTAGCTGAGCCACGTTAACAGCATCCGTATCCTGAGCACCGGCAGCCAGGTTAGTAATCTGACGGGTAATGTTCTGAGAAGCATCGCCAATGGAAACAGCAGCGGCTGTCGATTTCCAAGTGGAAGAAGCGTCTGTTGATGCCTTTTTCGTAGCAGGATCATAACCGATGGCATTAGCATCTATGGAAGCAGCATCGATAGAAGCTACAGAACCAGCACCGAGGGCGACACCGCCTTCTTTCTTCGCATCAGCATTGTAGCCTATCATGACGACATTGGAGGCACTGGTCGTTAATTTCTTATCGGCATCAGCCGTACCAAGGATGATATTGTTAGAAACATCATTTGCCAAGGTATGGTTATCGCCGATGACAATCAAGTTATCGTCCTTCTTAGCCTTATCACGGTCTTTCTCACTCAATACACCATCTTTGGTTGCATCAGAGAATTTCTTGCCTTGAATGATGTTATTAGCACCAATAACATAAGCGTGATTGACATTTGCAACTTGGTTATTGTATCCATCAATCATATTATATTGAGTACTATATTCATTGATATCTGGATCAAGCCATTTATCCTCATGATACAAGTTACCAGTCAACTTATTGTTAACACCAATAACCTGTGAACGGATAGAACGGTCAATGGTGTTGCCACCGCCGATGACCAAAGCAGCACCACCACTTTTATTGTCCCGCACAGCAGTCATCAAATTATCCTGTAATTTTTTTGCTGACTCAGCATTGCTCAAATCCAATGTAGGAACTCCATACTCCTCGGCATTCGTAATATCTGTTACCGAGTTTTTAATCGTATTGCCGGCACCAAAAACAAGAGAGCCATTGGAATTAGAGGTACTGTTGGCAGTACCAACAATACTGTTAGCAATACCGGAATATGGGCTAGAAGAAGTAGCGGATTCAATGCTGTTTAGTGAGCCGGTAATAGTAGCACCAAAGTTTTTACTAGGGCCAGAACCAAACCGTCCACCATTATAACTTCCAGATGCAATGGAATAAGCACCTGTAACAGTCGAAAAAGCTCCCGCATTATAACTATTTGTACCCAAAGTTGTTGTAAATACGTTTTTCGATTTAGCATTCACATCATTAGTATCATTGCTATTTACAGTTACATCGCCTAATTTGCCATTGTAGTTATGCGTACCAATCATCAAACCGCCCGTACGAGCATACGAGTTCTGTCCAATGGCTATTGCTGTCGGAACTTTAGAGGCATCATCTGGTAATCGATTCGGAGACCATGTTGTCCCACTATATTTTGTCTGCCCAAAGGCAAAGATTGCTTCCTGGTTCCCTGCCATATTGGCTGTTTCAGCATTCTGACCAATGGCTATGCTGCCACTCTGGTTGACGTAGTTGCCAGTCTTAGAATTATTTCCAATAGCAATATCGCCGCTTCCCTTAGCTCTGCTATCGCCTTCATTCGTCCATGCATTTGTACCAATGGCAATACTATGGTCAGCCTCTGCCTTTGCTCCAACACCAGCAGCCAAAGCATTGGCCCCTGTAGCACCATTATTATTGTAGTTTCCTGCTGTTGCATCTTCCGAATTGACACTATAGAAATGCGTCTTAGATGCAGTAATATCCGTATTGATTGCACTGCTGACGGCTTTCAGCTGGGCTACGTTGACAGCATCTGTATCCTGCGTACCAGCTGCGACATTGGTAATCTGACGCGTAGATTTGACTGTCTTTGTTTGCTCTTTGCCTTCCTTGTCATTATATTTCACTTCACGGTCTGCACCGCCGACAGAAACGGCAGCATCGGTGGATACCCAAGTGGAATAATCCTTATCGGAGTTGATATGCTTCTTGCCCAGTGCATCAAAACCTGTAATTCCGCCTGTAATTCCGTCTTCGGTAGAAGCAATGGAATCAGCACCAAGAGCTACACCGCCACTTTTTGTAACATCCGTATTATAACCGACCATGACGGCATTTTCGATAACTTTGGGATCAGGCTTCAAGGCTACCTGTTCATTGACAGTGTAAGTATAAGTACCATCAGGATTATCATCTGTTGCAGCCCATGCAGCCTTCGCTGTCTTTGTCACGGCTTTTTCTTCAGAAGCCATGGAGCCGAGAATGACATTGTGTTTTCCGTTTTCTAAGTTATGATAATCGCCGATGACGACATTGTCTTCACTATTTCTCAAGGTATTGCCTGTACCGACGATAGCCGTCCGCTTGACATTTTCCCCAGTATTCGAGAAACCACTGATGGTGTTATAGGAGCTTATATTACCTTCTGCTCCTTTTAACATATTGTTAGTACCAAGAATCTGAGAACGGATAGCATAATCAGAAGTGTTGCTGTTACCTAAAACTGAAACAGCACCGCCACTGGTTTCCATATAACGTTGCCAAGCATCCCTCATATAAGCATAAACCTGGTCAGCCGGGTATGTCAGATTATCTCCAGTTATGTCTCTGCCCTGAGCGTAATCACTAGCTGTAAATGCTCCCACATACAACAAGTCTCCAGTAGAGATGCTAGAATCATCATCCTTAGGAAAGAGAAATTCTCCTTTTGAGTGCGTAACCGTATTACCGACACCCATAATCATCGTGCCTCTGGCATTAGAAGTGACGTTCATACTGCCGTTGATGCTATTTCCTACACCATCCATATCGTCTTCCCCAGTGGCATCTTCTATTTTGTTGAATGAACCATAGATAGAAGCGAAATTACCCGATTGACCATCTAGTAAATTTAAGCTATTATAGTAATTCCCTTCAATTGTTGATCTAAGGCCTGTCACAGTTTGATAATTCCCACTCACCTTCGAACGATTGCCGATGACAGTGCTAGCATCTTTAGAGCTCGTTGCATGATAACCAACAACGACACTATTCGATCCAACAAAATATTTGTCACTCTTATACCCATCTTCACCAACCTGTTCTTTTTGCTCATCAGGAGATAAAGATCCAATTACGATAGAGTCTTTAATTCCATCGATATTCTGATTATCACCAATGACAATACCAGCAGCCGGGCCACCAGCACTCTCGATTTTGAAATCAGCTCGATTATTATTGCCAATAACCTTCAGCGAATCCCATTCATTGCGATACGTATCAGTTGATCGAATGAAATTACCGCGGCCTATTGTCAAATCTGATACATTTGGTTCTCGTCCTTCTGGATGCTGATAATCTGTGACCGTTCCATCGTCTCTGCCCATAATCGTGTTATTGTCACCAATGACCTGCTGATTACGGCTTGCAGAAATAGTGTTACCCGAGCCATGAATACGCGCATCGTTGCTTCTGACATATCTAACGCTACCATCTTCGCCTTTTGCTTCATTAGTAACCGTATTACCATCACCGACAATCTCTGCATTACTGCTGTCTGTGACCGTATTCTTCTTGCCGGTAATATTTGCATTAATATCTTTCGTGACCGTATTTCCGTTGCTATCTGTCACTGCCGTATTATCCGCCGCCCAGCTGACTCCCGGTACACTCCCCCACGTCAGGGCGCCTGCTGCGAGGGCGACGGCGATGATGCGGGCTAGGGCTGGGGTGTTGGTGTGGTCGGCACCCTGCTGGCTGCTTTTATGGTTGCTTTTTGCCAGTTCGGACACGACGATGTAACACTGCCGTGCTTTGCTGTAGATGACCTTATAGATTCGATTCATTGGACATCCTCCTCAAAGTATCATTTTGTTCTAAAGATACCCTAATTATGTGGCCTATGGCGAGGAGAGAGTCAATTTCATTTTTGTTTTATAAGTCTCTTCAATCGTACTTCATAAAATCATTTTGTTTTGCAATCAGTTGCGTCCACGGGTTCATGCAACCAAAAACAGCATACGGCGTGCATTTATGGCATGTCGTATGCTGTCAAAGGATTTCTCTATGCGATTTTTTTAACAGGGCTCATCATTGATGAGGGTTTTCCCCTGGTTTGACGGGGACTTGGAGGCGCAGAATCTCGGAGGTCTTGCGGAAGTCCTTTTTGTCGATGACGCCGATGATCTGGCAGGTGACGTCGCCGGTCGGTGTGCAATGCTGTTTCTCGCAGTATGCCCTCAGCTGGTCCAGATAGTCGGCGGCCTGCGTGAAATCATCGAGGTAGACGCAGGCGCTCATATTGCTCGGCCAGACTTCAGCATGCAGCTTTGCTACCGCTTCCTTCGGGAGGTTCACGCCGAGCTGCTCTGTCCGATAGTGTCCCGCCTCGAAGTCGTCCAGCTTCATGCTCAGGAACGCATCATAGGGATAGATGCCGCGGACGCCTTTCTGGCGCAGTGCCCCTTCCATATGCGAGAGATCGTAGACGACGCTGCCGAAGTCCTCCTAGAAGTAATCCCGCGCGGCAGGCTCCGCATAGACGTAAGACTTCGGGATGTACTCCATCGTGAACGTCCCTGCTGGCGGCAGATGGCGAAAATAATCCATCCATAGGAGTATCTTCTCAATTTCTGTTTTTTTCCAGAGGATTTCCTTGAGCTCTTTGTCGAGGTCGACGAGCTTCCGCTGATACGTAGCAGACAGGAAGTCGAAGTCCGAGCGGTCGAGGACCTCCTTGATTTCCTTGAGGCTCAGGCTCAGCTCCTTGTTGTACTGGATGATGTGGAACGCCGTGCTCTGCAGGACATCGTAGATGCGGTAGCCATTCGTCGGGTCAACGTTCACCGGCTTCAAGAGCCCGTTCTCGTCGTAGAGGCGCAGTGTCGCCAGCGTCGTATGGTTGAGTTCGGCCATCTGGCCAATTGATAATCGATTATTCTTCATGATTGTATCCCCCACTATTCATCGTCATGTCATCTGGACTACTTAGCCTGCTTCATTCCCGTGAAAGCCCGGTCAGCGAATCCAGCGATACATGGTAGAACTCCGCAAGCATGATGAGCCGCTCGATGGGCAGTTTGCGCTTGCCGAGCTCATACATGCCATACGCAACTTGACTGCAGTGGAGGACCTTGGCGACATCCGCCTGAGAGAGGTTGTTGCGCTCACGCAATTCCTTCAGCCGTCTCGACCAGATGCTGGGGTACTGGCGCCTCGTTTTCCCATTCTTCTCAGATTGACATTGCTCCATATCGATGTACCCCCCCCCCGTGCACATTTGTGCTCTTTATACTTATAGTATGTACATCCATATTGTAAACCATCCTTCCTATTTTAAATATCTCCCTCTTGATTCTCGCCAACCATGTGCATAGCTTACGCCTAATACACGTTTGGTTTTATCATAATCCCTATCTTAGGATAAAGGTCAAGATACATTTTGTTTTGATTAGGCCATTTGATCTTTTGGTCGTACACAGCAATGCTATCATCACTGTTCCTATTTTACCACAAATCTTGTTCAATGTTTTCTAATATTCTGCTTGATTGTGTAAAAACTGTGCCATATAGCATTTTGTTATGCAATTGGGCAGCAAAAAGGCCGTGTAGGCAACTGCCCACACGGCCTTCTCACTTCCTATGCATTATCTTGCTATGCTTGATCACAGAGCCCCGCCAGGTAATCCATTGAGACGTGGTAGTACTTGGCCAGCTTCACGAGGTTCTCGACCGAGATCCGTCGCTTGCCGAGCTCGTACATGCCGTAGGCAACCTGGCTGCAGTGGAGCACCTTGGCGACATCCGTCTGCGACAGGTTGTTCGCCAAGCGGAGGTCTTTCATCCGCTTGGACCACGCGGCGATGTTCTTTGCCATGCCTGAATCCTCCCTTTTGCTTCTCATGGACTACCTCAGTCCTTGCTCTTGTCGAGCTTAGCGAGGATCTCCGTCATCTTCTGCTCGAGTGCATCGATGCGCTTATCCTTGTCGGCATTGTCCTTCTTGAGCTCGTCGATCTCCTTCGACTGCGCGTCGATGACCTTGGCCATCTGCGTCTTCGTCAGCGCATGGTGACCCGAGCCGCCTGGGCCGAACTTGAACGTCACGCCCGCGTTGATGCCCGCATCGCCGTTGCCGAACGAAACACCGAAGTTGACCATGCTGTTCTCATCCGGCTGGTAGAACGCGCCGACCGCACCCGCATTCGAATTGCGGTAATGGCCATAGCCCAGAGCGAACTGCGCCTTGTCATCCGGGTCGAACTCCTGCATCGGGTGCAGTGCTGCCAGAGCATTGCTGCCCGCCGCCGCACGGCTGATGTCATTCTCGACGTGGTTGTACTGCATGTTCATGTCGTTGTAAATCTGCTGGTTGCTAGCCGCCGTGATGCCATTGACATAGCCGACATTCGCCGCGCTGTTCGGGTCATTCGCGTCGCTCACAATGCCCGTGATGACACGGCCCGTGGACTTGCCGTCCTTATCCTTGCCGCTGATGTCGATCTTCGTCGCCGTGCTGTTGCCGCCGATCTGGATCGTATCGCCCTTGGTGTTCGTGTGGATGAGGTCACTCGTCGTCTTGAGGCCCGTGTCCAAATTGGACAGGTTCTGACCGACGGACTGGCTACCCTTGATGTAGGCACCATCTTTGCCGATATGGACTTCCTTGTAGAGCGTGTCGCCCGAAATCAAGCCCGTATCGCCAGCAGCAACCTTGCCCGTGCCCTCGACATTGACAGCGTACTTGGTCGGCGTGGTATTCGTACCTTCGGTCTTCGTGACTGTCGTATTCGTACCATCGACAACCTCGACCGCATCCTTGGCGATGTTGTGGATAACCTGCTGGCCCTTGCCGCTGATATTGTCAAGGTCCTTGCCGGCTTTGCCATCAAGGCCCGTCGTGATGTTGCTCACCTTGCTGTCGACTTCCGACTTGCTGTAGGTCTGGTCTTTCGTGTAGACGTCCGACTTATTGGCCTTCGTATCGAGCTGTTTGTCAACATAGGTCTTATCTGCTTTGCTGTCAAGAGCCGTAGCTACAGCATCACTGGTGACCAACTGTTTGTTGCCTTTCGCTACCGTATCCGTGCTAATGGCCGAAGCCCATGCTTCCTTATTCTTGGTGATTTCAGCAGCCGAGGCTTTGTTGCCCTTAGCATCCTTCATATTCTCACCAATGTTAGATGCATCGACATTGGCCTTGCTGTTCAGGCCATTCGCGCCATTCGTCAGATCCTTCTTAGCGTCATTGACGATATTCTGGACATCGCTGACATTAGCAGCGTTGCCTTTGTTCTGGTCTGTAATCGTGTATTTGCCATTGCTGTCTTTTTCAATACCATTGCTGATATTAGTGATCTGCTTATTGCCAGCATCGATGCCATCCTTCGTCACAGACGGGCCATTAACCGTCTCGGTCTTGCCGTCTTTCGTGACCGTCGACTTGATCGTCAGGCCATTGCCATCGACCACAGTCGTAGAGGTCGTTGCCGAATCTCCTGCGCCATCTTTCTTCGTGTAGGTCGTGCTGTTCATGCCAGTCAGATCCTTGGCCAACTGGATTTTCAGCTTGCCATCTGCCGTGCTGTTAACACCGATGTTACCATCACTCAATGTTCCAGTAGCACCACCGATGATATCAAGGGTAGAATTCAGCTTCTTGGCAATGACAGTACCACCATCGCCCTTGAACTTCATGCCGTCATCGAGAGTTGCAACGGTCTGCTGCTTGCTTGGATCGTTGGTATCATTGTAGACGATACGGGTAATGCCATCCTCACCATCTTTGCCATTGACACCTGCAGCGCCCTTTTCGGTTTTGATGATAGTCGTGGCATAGGCATTCTTACCGTCTTTACCCTTCGCACCGGTCTGACCAACAAGTCCGATAGAACCATCTTTGCCCGGCTGGCCATCTTTATCATCATGACCGATAGTAATGTCATCCAAGCCGCCATGGAGAGCCTCATAGACAGTATTACCATTAACAAGACCCTTATTTCCAGATGCTACAGATCCATCTCCCAGTTTGGTCTGCCATGCTTTCAAATTTTCCCCAGTAACATTATTGGCATTAATATCAGCCTTATTCGTGGAGATATCGCCGAGGTTGTTCGTGATATTCGTAATAGCTGCTTCACGATCAGACGTCTCTTTCGCGATGGCATCGGCGTTCGTCTTCACATGCGTGTCGAGCGTGCTGAGGTTCGTCGAGACACTGGCATCCTTCTGGATGTAGTTGCCGTTGTCCGAGAGCGTGCCGATACGGTTGCTCAGAGCCGTGTCAGCGGTATCGCGTGTCGTCTGCTCCGCATAGAGCTGCTTGCCTGTCACGGCGTCCTTCGAAGTATCGGAGAGCTCGCCATCTTTGAGGTTCTTGATTGTCGTGCCGTCCGTGCCTGCCAGCGTGACTGTCGCCTTATCGGCTCCGTCATACTTCACGGCGCTGTCGCTGAGGCTGCTCAGGCTGTTTGTGATCGTCGTATCGGCTTCTTCACGGGCCTTCTGCTCGGCGAAGAGCTGGCTTCCGTTGACCGCATCCTTCGAGCTTTCGGAGAGCTCGCCTGCCTTGAGGTTCTTGATTGTCGTGCCGTCCGTGCCTGCCAGCGTGACTGTCGCCTTATCGGCTCCGTCATACTTCACGGCGCTGTCGCTGAGGCTGCTCAGGCTGTTTGTGATCGT
>ENA-ORRO01000430-ORRO01000430.1-human-gut-metagenome-genome-assembly--contig:-NODE-430-length-36342-cov-5.043239_pt1 | contig 36342 bp, 42 predicted proteins | sample MGYA00242176_ERZ509136 | MGnify/ENA primary metagenome ERZ509136 (study PRJEB26280, sample SAMEA2338644) | human gut metagenome | biome: human gut; feature: human-associated habitat; material: faeces...
GGATTCTTCGGCAGGGTGTGTCCTGTTATTTCGCGGAGACGCTCACAGCAGATCTGCACGCTGCTCCATGTTTCCGCGCGCCGGGAAAACCCTCCTTTGGCGTGTTCCACACTGCGTGCCTTCTCCGTACGCACCATCTCGTTCATCACCTGGGCGTTCAGGATGTATTCCAGTTGTCTGGCAGGCTCGATACGCGGCTCAAATTCCTTGAAGAACCGTACCGCTTCGGCATCGAACCGAATCTGTGTGTTGATGTACTTTTCCTGCTCACGCTGTTTCATTTCCTCGTATGCATTCTTGAATGTGTCATCGTATGCTGCACGGAGCCGTTCCGGCATGGAGCGGTAGGCAATCAGGGCCTCGCGTCCGTTACCTCCCCGCTGGAGGAGGGTAAGCTTGCCTTCACGAATGTATTTCTTATAGGTGGGCTGGCTGATAAGTCCGCTCCCCACAAGCTCCGTAAAGCTGACGCATAATGTGTTTCCGTACATTTCCATGATTAATTCGTTAAGATTGTAGTCCGGCTCCGGTACTTGAACCCGGACGGCAGCCACCTGATGAAGTTCTGCAAGCCGTGTGTGTATTACTGGTTACGTGATTCTCTGTCCATGCGCCTTGCCGTTGGGATAAGTGCCAGGCAAAGGAAGATTGTAACTATCAGGTTCATCGTGCCATCAATAAGGCAGTTGGTCAATGCGGCTGTCAGTATCAGCAGCAGGTTACGTGTAGTAGTATCGATTCGTTTCATGATTCTATGGTTTTGAGTTTGAGCCATCCCTATTCTCGCGAACCGGAATGGCAATGATTCATCACTTATGCAGTTGGTTGATATTTTTCTCTTTTCTTAATTTCTTCGAACAGTTGCGCCTGCATCTTTATTAGCATACAAAACTCTTCGTCTTGAACAGCCTCGCGAAATCCTCTATCACCTTTCACTAAGTCTATCAGTTCGCATACATGTTCAAGCTGTGATTCGATGTTCTTAGAGGAGTACTTTGTAAGATTCATACAGATTGTTTTTAAAGGTTAATAACTTCCGCATACGGATTTTCCATTTCCTTCAGCTCATAGAGCTTTGCTCCATGATTCAAGGCATACGAACGAATAAGTCTTGCTGTAGGGCTATTGGTATCGTATGCCAAAGCCGAACGAACAGAACGGGTTGTTACTTTCAGTTTTGCGGCGATTTCCTCCTGAAGTTCACCGCTTGCTTTAATGAGTTTTCTTGTTTCTGCCATAATTCTATTGTTTTATAGTCTTTATTTTGTATCTTTAAGGCGTGTTCCTATTGGAATACCTTGCAAACTTACAGAATATTCTGATATGAGCAAAGAAAAAGAAGAAAAACTTGCAGAAATTTCTGCAAGAATAACAAAAGTAATTGCATATTTAGGTGAAACAGCTAATAGTTTTGCTACTAAATTAGGATATCAAAGAGCTCAGACTATTTATGATATACAGAAAAAGAAGTCTGCGCCAAGCTATGATTTCTTCCAAAGGTTTACAATTGCAGGATATTCTGCAATAATAAATTTTGATTGGCTCCTCACTGGCGAAGGCAACATGCTCCGCAGTGAAGAACCCTCGCATTCATTACCATCTCCAGAAAAGAAACGTCATCTGATTCCACTTTTTGATGTAACAACCATTGGTGGCCGTCAGTACGATGCAGATATGGCCGCCGTATCAACTCCATCAGAAATGATTGATACTGGAGACTGGTTTCAGGATGCCACTGCAGCTATGCGCGTACAAGGTGACAGCATGTCGCCTGAGTACAAATCAGGAAGTATCGTCGCACTTCGCCAGATAAACGACCAGCGAATTATTATGTATGGGGAAGATTATGTGGTAGAAACGGACGAAATCAGAGTAATCAAGCGTTTACAACGTGCCGATGACCCTGCTTATCTGATGGCCTGCTCCGTCAACCAGGAGCAATGGGAGTCTGGCCCCATGAAAGGCCACCTGATACATGAGCCTTTCGAAATACCGCGAAGTTCTATCCGCCGTCTCTTCCTCGTGCTGGGAGAAGTGCGGAGAAACCACAGTTGTAATATTATAGATGTAGTTAAATAACCAATAAAATAAAAGACGTATGAAAAAACTATTATTAATTCTGGCAATGATTTTGCCGATGTTTATTACAAGCTGTTCTGATGATGAAGAAACTACAGTGCTGTCTGGCACTACATGGGAATCGACAGAAGAATATGGGGAAATCGTGTATCTGAAATGGACTCTTACCTTCCAGGGAACTTCATTCAACATCAAAATGCAGGCTGACACAGATCTGGACGGTGATTTTGATTCAAGCGAATCGGCATCGGGTTCTTATTCAGTTGACGGAAATAATGTTTCACTAAGCACAGAAGGACTTACCATGCGCGGAACATTCAGTGATAATGTGATGCACCTTGATTCCGGTGAAGCTGGAGGAGAATTCGTTTATTATAAGAAATAACAATATGGAAATAGGAGCATCAGATATTTTATCAATAGCTGCCATTCTTGGTAGTGTATATACCTATTTTAGAACAAAAAAGAAAATTGACGACCAGCAGCTGGTTATCAACCAATATACGATAGACAAAAACAAAAAAGAAAAGGAAGAATCATTACAAGCTAATTTAAGGGCATTCCGAGATAAAGAAAGAAAATGTTTAATAATACAGAACATAGGAAAAAGCACAGCTAATAATATACGTATTGAATACAACAACCTCAACGATAAAAATGGTTTTATTGTTTTTGATTTTGGGAAATTTCCATACCCTATGTTAAACCCTGGTGATGACATTAAGATACAATGTCAGCTATGTGGACCTGTCAATAATATTCCTATTATTACATTGATTTGGGATGATGAAAGTGAATCCAATCGAAAAAAGAATCAGGCTATTGATTTAAATTAGCTAACTTTTCAGCCATTTCTTTATTATCTTTCTTCAATTTTATTATGCTTGTATAAATAGCAGTCAGGACTTCAGAGTGAGGATCAGGTAAAAATGGATTAATTTGTTGGTCACTATTAAGCAAGACTAATAATGTATCCATAGCATCACGAAGTCTGGCTACTTCCAGGTGTTCATCTAAAATGGCTTGAATGATTTTCTCCATACTCCTTAAAAATAAGCTCCCGGACTTTCACCGGGAGCGTTCACTTTAAACCTAATACCTATAAAAACGCAAAATCACAAAGTATTGGGGCAGAACCCGGACTCGAACCGGAATCTGAAGCAGCTTACCCGGGAGCTCTTCCGCACTATCCTGATTATGCTATTCTGCATCATTTCTACACGCACACACGTTTTCACCGTAAAAATACGTATTATCATCCAAATAAACACTATAAATCAACTACTTACATTAATTTTACCGCATAATCAATTCGAAAATATATAATACTATCTATATCTAAATATATACTAAAACACACTAATCGCACACACAGAAAGTAATCTCCCACCAAATACACGCCTTAAAACCAGTTAAAAAGGTATCCCCAACTTTTTATTTTGAGCATAAAATAAATAAAAAATGGTATCCCCAACTGGTATCCCCAAAGGTATCCCCAACCCGTTTTTTAACAATTTAGAGAGAGATTCTGAAACCTATTGTTTTTCTTGTCTAAATTGGTACTTAAACAGATTTCTAAACGCCTAAACAGGCATAAAAAAAGGCCGAAATAAGCCTTTACAGCCTATTCCAGCCCCGTTTAGGTGATATTTATAGGGTGATGTAATAAAAACGTATTTAAAGCCCGTGTTTAGGCTGTTTAGATGTAAAGCGTTTGTAAAGCAATGTCACATTTCGTTTTGTGTTCACATGAAAGTTCATTTTCGTTTAACTCGCTGATAAACAAACCACTACATCATGTTTGCCGCCGCTCTATCTTACACAATTCGTTCTGATGCCCGTATGTGAGAGTTTCTCAAAACGATTTGTGTGATTTTCACTTCTATTAATATAAAACGAAATGTGATTTTTGTGATAAACAAATAAGGCTAAAAGATTTCCCAATACTCTAGCCTTTTCATTGATTCATTAAACACCACTTGAATACTAAATAAATTCTTGTTTATAAAGCATTATATCAGTATAAGTAGAATTGTAATTCATTCTAGCATTGAACTCTTCCTTTTTCGCATTATTAAACGGATTACCAATATTGGGATGATTACCCATCCAGCAGCACAACTCTAATATAGATGATTTATTACTTGTAAAATAAATGAATGATTTATCCACAAGTATAGCTAATACATCTAAATAATCTGAAAGCCTCCAATTCATGCGATATGTTCCGACTTCAGTAGTTGTTTCTACAAAAATACAATAGTCTATGCTATTGACAATGTTTAATGAGTAGAATATGTGTAGAGTACAGTATATACCGGTAGGATATATAATGCTTATAGCAATATTCTCATAGTGACTTAAAGTTACTGAGTTATTCTACTAGCCATTAAAATCATTTTTTCTTTCATACAATTAAGGTTTTGATTATATTTGTAAATAAAGTCTCTTTGAGGCCTATATATTTTATGTTTGTGGGGTGCAGAGGCACCCTTTTTTTTGTGCAGGTTTATGATAATGAATTAAACCAGGCTCCAAGACCGACAGAATCAAAACAAAAACTGTTCCGATTAGCACCGATGAGACTTTCTCCCATGCCGTCAAACCGCTCTCCTGCAAAATCACAATGAACGAAATGAATGAGCAGATAAACCCACCTCCTAAGAAATGCAACGTTTTGTCGTTGCCTACTTTCTGAATCAAATTGTCTAAAGCATTCATAAAACTAAAATTAAGATTACTACCCACAACAATATGCAAAGTATATACGGGTATGATATATACAAGCCTCTCAATATTTTTCTCATATAATTTGAATTTACCCGGTTATTCTATTTTGTAAGTGTTAGCACGATAGCAATATCCGTATGAAGTATATTTTCCGAGGAATAGCTGTTTAGCTCCAGTATATACATTCCCACTCACTTGTGTAGATGCCGTTCTGAAATCCCACAGACCGAACGTTCCCTGATAAGAGTAAGAAATGCTGATAACTCCCTCTTCGTACATCGTTGCGCCTCCTTGTTCGGATGAATACATCTTAGGGATTACATATACACGATAATCTTTGATAAGATGATTATCCCAGTCTATGGATACCTGAACAACTCGTGAGACATTGTTTGCACCGTTTGGATTATTGGAAGAATTGTTATGCTTATTAGTAGAATTGTACCCGGAAGTGCCGGAAGCTGCTGTGAACATATTGTTGTCAAAAAGGGTATAGGTGGGGTAATCTTTCCCGCCTATTTTCTTCATACCCCAATATTTCACATCATGGCAGTGGAACCATTGCCAATCTTCCCAATCATCATCAGATACTTCCGTCAGACTCTGAGGCACATCTGTAAAAGAGAATCCTTCGGGTAAAACTCTTTTACTGTCTATGTAACCTGAATTTCTTCTACCTCCGACTCTCCCGATGATAGCTTCATCGTAGTCGTATGTGTCAGAACCTAACGTAACAGTACCGTCTGATTTTTCCGTTCTCTTTATTTTAATCCAACTTTCCCAGTTACGCATATTGAGAATAAGATTCCCATCATAATCGAGTCCGATGGTATTTTGATGGTTTTCAATGGCAGAGGAACTCATTTCTCCAAAGGCGTCGGTACATAACTGCGGATATTTTATTGAAGAGAAATATCCAATCTGCTTCCATACACCATTGACTTTTTTTATTTCTTTAGCCACAATTCCATTTATTTGTGTACTACTTCCTCCAGGAACTTCAACCGTACCTGTTGCACTTGAAAGAATTATCAGATGTTCATCACTTATATATACAAAATCATGTATATCTCCCCCTTCTATATTTGTTTCTATTGTGTTGAAATCTCCGTCAAAGATGGTTATTCCCTTGCCATTAGGAACTACATTCTGCGCTGTGTCCACAACATACCTTCCCTTTCCATCAGAAATGTAGAAGTGCTCGAAGTTGCTATACGTGCTAGTCAATGCAGGTGATATAGCCTTAATCTTCATCGGGCCATCTTCTGACAGGTCAATCAGGAAATCTGTATTCATAATAACGAATCTGTCAAAGTACCCGTTGAAGCTTCCTTGAAGAGTTAATGTTTTCCAATTTGTCGGTAGTTCGCTGTCTGATATTGCAAGTTCGACTTCTTTTGCCTTTATATTCCCATCAGTGTCAACATAGACCTTGAAATACTTACTTCCGTCCTCATTCTTTATATACAGAAGGTCGTTAGTGAGGTTTCTTTTTTCTACACGCAGTTTAGGAATTGTAAGGAAATCTCCTTTCTCTGAACCCGTGAAGGCGTATTTCCCTTTACAGATAACCACACTTCCGTCATTAGCACCTTCTTCTTCAACTGCAAGGCGTATGTATCTTACCCAATCCATGTCTTTCGGTATTTGGAAGGATGCTCCGAGCGTAGAACCGTCTGATTTGTATAGCCTCTTCCCGTTTTTGTCATTCTCATCTGTAACCACAATCATTCCGGTCTCCGTTCCTGTTCTTGTGAACCAGTCTCCAGCTCTAGCATCTATCGGATTTGACATTGAATATCCGTCATTTGGAGGTGTAAAATCATTTACCCCGTCATTGAAAGTTTTCTCGATTTGGTCTGCAACCAACAGATTAACGGTATTGTGGTCTATTACATCGGAATCGTCTGATAGGGATTTTTCTTTAGCAACGGTATACTCTCCATTATTTGCCGTGTACGGATTTGGGGCATGGTCTCCTGTAGTTGCGCTTAGCCATGACCATCTAGCTTTAACAGCATTTTCAGGAACTTCTATCGTTATATATTTCCACTGTCTTTCTCCTAGAAGGTAATACCCCGAAATGTAAGTGTCGCTTTCATCGTAAAATGCAATACCTACACATGCAGTAAAATTTGATGCCCATCCGACTTTGCATGATATTTTCTTACACCCTTCTATATCTGCTTCAAAGTATTTCCAAGCGTCTGAATACACAATATCTCCGGTATTTGCATTAATATAATAATTGCTTGTCGAATCGGCCATGTAAGTCTTTTCTGTCAAATCAGCATTCTCAATTTTACTTGATATTTCGTTGTTAAACTCATATTGTGTCTGCGTTCCATATTTAACCTGAGACGAATCTATATTTATGTCTGAGTTTAACGAATAAGCCCCATTGTTTTCTTGTATTTTTGAATTCAGCCACGACCATCTTGCAGTAACTGCTCCATCGGGTATGTCAAGTTCTACGTCTTCTGAACCTTCAAAGACAAGCTTATAATAACCTGAAATAAAGCTATCACTCTCATCGTAAAATGCTAGCCCTACATTAGCGGAGGTGTCTGCAAATCCGACTTTACAATATATTTTTTTACAACCTTCAACATTTGCCTCAAAATAATCCCATTGGTTATTACTTACAATACTACCGGAGGAAGCATTGATATAGTAACCTTTTACAAGAGTAGCTGTTTTTTTTTCTCCCTTATTGTTAAAAAATCCATTAACTCTATCGTTGAAGTCTTTTTGCGTACCGTCATTGTAAGCAATAGATTCTGATGGAATATTTTCATTTTTTGATAAAACATATTTTCCTTCTGACTTGTACGGCATATAAACATCAGACCAAGCCCATTTCGCAGTAACCGCTCCGTCAGGTATATCGACAGAAACATTCTCCCCGTAGTTATCAGTAGACTTTGTAAATCCGCTGATAAACTCACCATGTTTGTCGTAGAAAGCAATTCCTACCCCTGAAGAAGAGTAAGCAACGTCACACGTAATAGTTGCATACCCACTTACACGTACTTCACAATACTTCCAATTTGAGTTGTACGAGGTTTTTTCGCCTGTATTAGCGTTGATTGCGTATCCAAGTATAAAATCAGCTACTCCATTCTTTCCCTCTCCGATAGGGTGATACTGCGAGTCGTAAATACGATTCCAATTCGAATCATCAGCCCATGATGTGTCGTCAAAAGCTGTACCTATATACTGCTCGTTAACAGCATTCCCTTCACCGTCTTTGTACGAAATTTGAAGAAGTTCTTTTCTATCTTTTAATTGGACCTGCTTCCTGGTAGTAGCAGCATCTGTATTCCATGTAAGCGTTTTGTTACCTCCATCAGAGCTTCCACCTCGTACATTGCTCGAATAGAAGTTTGTCCCGTCGTAGTATATGTCAATTACTTCTCCATCCTCCCATGAGTTGTCGCTTGATGCGCGCTCATTATCGTAGTACAACGGCTTTGCTCCCAATGAGTTGATATTAAGAGTAGCGTTGCTTGCCGTATTATTGTTAGTCATCTTAACAAGCAGGCGTATGCCTGTTGTAAGGCTGGTAAGCCCAATAATTGATACAGTTTTGGCTGCTGTGCTGGCTGCAGTGTCGCAAGTAACATAGTTAATTCCGGCTACTTTATTTGACACCTCAGTAAGTTCTTCCTTTCTTGCATAGTCTGTCAGGTCAACCGCTTCCGTATCAGGTGCAGTTCCCGTGTTATGCCACGTCCCGGCCACCTGAACATCATAAACCGTACCCGGATAAGGTTCTCCTACATAGGCTGTATCTCCTACCTGTGGGGACGGATATTTTTGTTTTAACACGGTTTCAGACGTGAAATATCCTCTGAATTTTGTTGTAGCAGACTTCACTTTCTCCAAATCCACATTGATGTTTTGAAAGTTTGAATTGAGGGTACTCGCTGTGTCACCCCAATTCGAATCTTTTTTTATTTCTGAAAGGTTTGCCATATCGTTACTGTCTTAATGTTTTTATAAAATAATGTACCTCAGATTGGGTTAGAGTACCAGGATTTATTACGCTTCTGAGGATGCATACCATTCCCAGCACATCACCTTTGCTCAAAATTACCTCCGTTATTTCATTTCCATTTTGGTCAAATAACTTTGCTCCATCAGAAAGATGTATCGCAAATTCAGAGTTGTTCTGTACAGAAACACCTATGAAAGATGAATAAGCAGGCACAATCACATCAATATAAAATCCATTTGCACCTGCTTCAATTCCAGGTATCTTCTCTGAAATCTGCTGGAAGTTTGGAAGAAGGACCTCAAAACGACCTGTATTGAAAGTGTTAAATATAAGTTCATATATCTGGGCACGTCCGATATTGTTTATGATGAAATTCCGTATAAAGTCTTCGTTGTTAGGTATCAGGTTAAACCCTGACATTGATCCGAGCACGGTCATACTGTAACCGAGTAATGCTCCATTTGCGTTCACCCGCAAACCACCAATTTTTGACCCTTCACCAGCTTCGAGGACTCCATTTACCTTTAACTTGTCACCTGTAAAGTCAATGAACGGATTATTCCCTTCTTTTTTCCCTATCCATCCGGTTCCATCCGCATTGAGTCGGGTCACTCCGTTACCCAAATCTACCATTCCTCTGAAATATCCTCCCAGGGCATAGATGTATCCACGAATGAACACATCTCCACCATGTGTTGCAACGAACTTAGCTAAAGATTGCCATTCATCATCCATAGGAGTTTCCCCTCCAATCAATTTCTGAACTGTTGCGATTGCCTGCTCAAAAGTACCTCCAGCCCAAAACGCCACATCTGTGTCATCATTGTAGATTCCACTGATACCGGCATTGACCTTCTCCATCACTCCATTTACATACTTACCAAGTTGAATCATAGAGGTAAGTGTAAGTCCACCAATAAACTGTGTCTGTCCTTTTAACGCATCCTGCAAGTACCACAGACTTTTGAAATTATCCTTTACGGAGTCTGGGTCTAGCACGGACGGACACCAGTCTGTCGGTATTGTACCACGTTCCAACTTCATGTCGCAGAAGGTTGCGTCGCCTGACAATGAAAGCAACGTACCTCCGTTGTTAGTGAATACATGAGAGTATTTCTGATATTCGCTAGTTAGCTCCTGAGAAATAGTGCTTCCACCTACCACGATTTTGAATGATGTGCCTTTTGCCTTGTAGCTTATCACATAGTTTTCATTTTGTATGAGCGAAACGTTCTGAGAAATACTGCCTATCGTGGCAGATACACCTGACGTGGCATTTGAATCCTCGTTTAGTGTTGCCGTACCATTCCACTTGTCGAGTGTCGTGTTGTACATCTCTGTTCCTTCTTTCAGAGTCGTATTTGAGTTAAGTTTAAGTGACTCGAAATCACCAAGAAACCCAGTATTCAAAAGAAGGTTTTCTCCACCTATCTTTACGGCATTATAGATTTCATCAGGCAAATCCGTAAAGTTTCCTGCGCCCTCTGAGCCTTGCTGTATCTTTACCTTTCCGGATACTTCAACACCTTCTTCCTGATCATACTTAATGTAGGTTTTACCTTCTTTGTCTCCCACATAGGTATCTCCGTATGTAACAGACTTGTATCTTCCGCTTACCGGGTCATAGTAATCCATCTTTACGGCTTTGTCTTCGAGGCTGTAGCTGTCTATACCCTGATAATATTTAATCGAAGGGCTGTCTGTACCAAATGCTGATATGATAATTGCCGCCTGGCGTGTCTTGTCCGTCCGGTGTCCTAAGCCAACCAGCTCATCGCCGGCCTGCGGGATGGTGGAACCGGTGTCGCAGTCAGTTTTGCTGAGGTCGATGTAGTCGGCCCCAACAGCTGTCACCAACCTCCAGTAGTAAGCTTGTTCAGTGAGATTAAATGTCTGCCGGCGTGCCTGGGTGCCAACAGTGAACTGGTTCTGCAAGGTCCGGTCTCCGTCTGTCTGCTCAAAGTAGCATCTGTATGCAGTGTCTGTTTCTTCTACCTTGGAAATCGTCATACCGGAAGGTGACACAATGAGCATACCTCCCACATGCTTTGCTTCCTGAATTATAAGTTCTATAAAAGTAGCCAGCTTGCGGATAGTGAGGTAATCGAACTCTGCATGAGAATTCCCATCCTGGTCTATCTGTATAGCTCCTCCGGTTCCAAGCAATCCGGAAACAAATTTACCCAGTTCAATCCCTTTTAGAAATTTCTGTAGATATGGGTTTTCATCCGTTTTGTCCTTGCGGTGAAACTTTAGCAGTGAAGCCAAAGCAGAATATACATTATTGTCAGAAGGTGTATTCCTGTCTGTACTTGTTAGTATATCAATAATCGTCTGTTCCGCCTGTCTGGCCACTTCATAACGTAGCGAGTTCAATGAGTTATCTACAGACGATTTCCACCCCGTTCCTACCTCATCCGAGCAGGTTATCGTTGCCTGGCACAAGTCGTTCAACTTGCGCTGCACTTTCGTGATACGGGTATCCTTGTATCCGCCGGTGGTGCCGAAATACTGTTCTGACAGCAGACGCACGTTCCACCCGATGCGGAGCGGCGTGTTATTCTTCTCAATATAATTCCGGTCCGTGGTTCCGGTGTATTTGTTCGGGTCAAAACTGTAGGTATTCAGAAAGTCATCGACAGCCTGTTTGTACGCCTGTTCCGCTGCAGTAATGTACTCCTGTGGCATGGCGAAGTTCCACGGAATGTATTGGTCGCCCGGAGTTGGGATAATCGCTCCTCCCGGAATCTGAGTCGTATCATCCGGATACACGTTGATGATCTCCCACTCTCCAGTGTCTTCGTGCCATGCGGCCTGAAAGGAACCGTCAGTTCCACGTCCAGCCAGTTCGCCTGTCTGGAATTGTAACATATAGTCCAGATCTGGAATCCCGTAGTCTTTCGGATTCCAGTTCATTCCGTTGTCCTTGAAGTAATATACAGTATACTCCCGTCCTTCCTCATTGGTTTTCTCTTCCGTTCGTACAGAGGATACTGTACCCACGTACTTAGGGTATATTTCAGAGAACGCATCTTCTTCGGTTTCTTCTTTCACTCCATACAGGTCTACGTTTTTGTCTACATAAAGAGATCGGTCAGGAAGTTGCAGACGGGAATACCCGTACTTCGTCGCATCAATATTGCGTGTGCTGCCCAATGGGAACAGACGGGTAAAGAACTTCACTTCTCCGTTATCTTCCTGTGCCAGATTGGTTAGTCCTTGAAGATATCCAAGCTCCACCACTTCGCCACGTTCAGCCTTGCAGAGATTAATCACATAACCATCCGCCCACATTTCTGTTTCAAATGTGGCGGCGATGCCATTACTTCCGAAAGCTGCATCCCAGCATTTCACGTTCCGGTAGTCGATTGTTTTGTTTTCGGAGGTAATCACGGTTCCGATGCTCCACAAGTTTCCACCAGCACGACGGTTCATGTTGTCAATCCACAACTGAAGGTGTTCGCGCGGGCCGCCATCATAACTGAATTCAGACGTGGTTCCACCTTCCTGGAACAGCATCAGCGTATCTTCCGCGTCATGGATCGGCGCATAGAACTTCACGCTGTATTCGTAAGTCTGTGTGTTCTTCTGCTTCGGGCGATAACGTGACTTTACCTTATAGCGCACGCCTTCCAGTTCTATGTAGTCATCCACATCCAGCTGAACGTATGCGGTATGGGTGAAGGATGCAGATACGCTGCATTCTCCACCTATTTCCTCTGTGACGGTAGAAGAAGAATTCGGGCTGGCTGTCAGTCGAAGGTTGTTGTTTTTATCGTATATTTTCAGTTCCATTTAATCAGAGTTTAATCAATCCTAAATAGAAGGCTGCGGCTCCATGAATTTCACAGAAAACAGCACATAGAAGCGGTCTCCTTCGTAGCTTTCGTACCAAGATGGATCTGCCGGCATATCCTGATACACCATCTTGTAGGTGCGGTAATTCTTTACAGAAATTGACAGCATTCCCGACGTGATCAGCGTCATCATACGCTGATATTTTTCCAGGCGGTCAGTTACGGAGGTTCCACGGAGAAAGAACTGCAAGGTACGCTCGATGCTATTCAGTTTCACGTCCGGATTCAGAGGAAGTTCTACCCCAACCCGTTCCCGGAAGTCGACGGTGGTAATATCTTTGGCCGAAGGCATGCGAAGCAGAGCGTCCATGTTCACGTGTCCGCCTTCTTCCGTCTCTCCGAGGAAAGCACCGTATTCCGTCCATACGTCTGTCCCGTTTATTGTAAGAAATCCTGTCAGGTCCATATTATTTCAGTGTTATACCGTTCAATTTCATGTCACTCAATATCTCGTGTATTTCCACCAGGTGTGCCGTGTGTCCGGCTATGGTGGCCAGTGTCTGGCTGTCCTGCTTCTGTGTGTTGCGGATTTCCTGCACAAACTTGTCTGTATTGGCCAAGTGTGTCTGCATGTTCCGTCCTATCCCTTCAAAAGTGGATATGCTATCCTGACTCATTGTGGTCAGTGCACCGCTGCTGGGAGACTGGCTGCTGCCGGAACTATCCGATGAAGTCCATCCGAAATCTTTCATGATTTGCTCACGTTCGGCCAGCATATCATTCACAATGTCCTGATATTTTTCCCGCAACAAATTGGCTTCATCTTCTGTCAGTTTGTTCCCAGACTCCGCATCTGTAGACCACATATCATACAGATTCTGAATCTGCTGTTTGTATTTCCCGGCAATCAGTGATGAGAATATGGCATTCTGTAGATACTTCTCGAAGTTATCTGCAAAGTCCTGATTGGTGGCATCTAGGTCCGACAGCATACTGTTGAAGCTGTCACGGAATTCGTCAAAGCTGACTCCGGTAAGCGCTTCCTTCTCCTGTTCGGCAATTTCCTGAAGCTGCTCGCTGTACTTATCTATGTTCTGAATGTAGGTCACAAACTCAGAGTTGACTGCCGTCAGTACCGACACAAACTTTTCGTCCTGAAGTACCTTACCGATGACATCCGCATCAAGATTGATCACGTCACCAAATCCCTGTATATTTGCTCCAGTTAATTCTGAAAGTCTTCTCCAATCCTGTGAACTCATACCATTGTTCACACGATATCCAAGAGAGTGACTTCCGATGCTGGCACCGCTACCCGACAGTGCGTTCATCAGCTGCCGCTGGCGTTCAATCTGCACATCTACCAGTTTCTTCGCTTCCTCGGCTGCCTTCTGTGCTTCTGTACCGTAGTCGATGTCAATGTATTCCTGCTTTTTTGAAATAAGGTCATCCCAGATTGTAATCAGTCCTTCGTACTTCGACTTCATATTTTCATACCCGGAATAATCTGCACCGCCGAAGCCAAACAGTCCGGCTATGGTATTTCCTACTCCAGTAAGAATTTTTATTGAACCGGTAATGGCACTGAAAGGTTTTGTCAAGTCGATACTTTCCAGTCCACTCATTACCTGCCCCAGCCCGTTCAAGGTATCGCTCACTGCTTCCGGAACCTTCACGCCAAAATTGCCAAGCATTTCTACGATGTCATTCCCTGCATTGACAACAGCCATTCCTTTCTGCCCGATGGAATTGGCCGCTTCGGTTAGGCTCTTCTGTGCGCTGTATCGTTTATCCTGTGCGGCACGCAATTTTTCTTCGGCTTCTGCCTGTGTGACCAACTTACGGGTAATCGTTCCGGTCGCTTCGTCGTATTCCTCTACGATTACGCTTCCTCCCATCTGCGTCTGATTCAACAGATTTTGGGCTGAGCGAACTTCCTCCATTGCCGACTTGTAGTCCTCGTATCCCTTCTTCATCGTTTCGAATGGGGAGCGGTCGGCCAGTTCTGAGTCGATATCCTTGAACGCATCCATGACTTCCTTGAAGGACTCGGGGCTGATGTCATCGCCTATGCCTTCCAAGTATTCCTTCAACTTTTCGCGAAGGCTTTCCAGTGTATCGGTGGAAACACGGCCCAAATCACCGAAAATCTTGTCCCAGTCCATCCCTTTCTTCATTTCTTCAAAGTCCAGGCTTGCCAGCTTGTCGTCACGTTCACGCACAAGAGTGTCGGCCTCTCCTTCTGTTTCCGCAGCGGCAATTTTCCGGGCGTAATCCATTGCAATGGCCAGACGCTTCTCCTGATACGTTCCGTATTGTTTATTGTAGTCGATAAGGCTCTGCGTGGCCTTGTCGCGATATTCCTGTTCAATCTGATATATCTTTTCGTTGTACACCTGTTCGGCAAGCACGCGGTTTGTATTTGCCGTATTCTTTACATCGTCGTACTGGCTCTGTGGGATATTGTCACCCTGCTTACGTGCCTGATCCATCTTTGACAGCATATCCCGTTCCTGCTTGTCAATGTCGGCTACAGACTCATCGTATTCCTGCTTGGCCAGTGCCATACGCTTGGCAATACCTTCCTGCATAATCTGGATGCGGAGTTTTTCTGTAGTTTGCTGTGCTTTTACGCGGGCATCGGCAAGCTGGGAGGCATAGTCTGTTTTTTCTTTGTTTACCCCTGTTTCTGTTACTCCGTTAGATTCAAAAAGAAGATCCTCTATGTTTACTTGATTAGCCAGGTTCTTATTGAACTTGGTCAAATCATATATCTTCTTCCTCCATTCAGTAATTTTTTCTTCGCTTTGATTGAAGAATCTGTCATAATCCCGGTTTACAGCGTCAATTACATCATTGCTTACAGGAAGGAATGTCCTATTTTGTCCTTCCTTCAACTTGCCTACAGCCTCCGTTCTTTTAACCTCGTTAAGTTCTTGTTTTTTGTATTCTTCCGTTATTTTTGATTCAAGATCCAGTATTTCCTTACTGTTCTTAATCAGTGTCTCTTTTGCAGCTTGCGCTTTTGCTGAAGCCATAATAGCTGTGGCAAGTTCATTGTATTTGTCAGCAGCTTTTCCCACTAACACCTCTTCATCACTAAGATTCTTGAAGTATTGAGGAAATTCTTTTTTCAGCTCCTTTACTGCTGATATACGTTCATTCATTCCTTTTGAACTGTCTACAGCAGCCTGATAAAGTAAGTTCAGTTGCACAATCTCTTCCTGTGCTGCCTGCTGAGAATCAAGCATGGCCTTTTTATAATTTTCCAAAGCCTCCTTATTGTTGTCAATAGCTTTTTTACCGCTGATAAGCTCTTTTACCCAGTTTGCAATATCCTTTCCAAACACAATACCCAGCGATATGGCGGCCACAAGTGCCGTCTGCCAGCTGAATATTGAACTGGCCAGCTGTTTCCATACCGGCACACCCTTTTGTCCGGATGCAGCAAGAAGTTCGTTCTGCTTTCGCACATCGGCAATGGCATCTGCCAGCATAGGAAGGTTGTTTGAAATTGCCAGGATAAACATCTGCGGTCCCATGGCAAGTGAAGGCAGCTCTCTAGCTACCTGGCTGAACTGCATCTTCAGGTTGTTTGTCTTACGGGTTACGGCTTCGGTGTCGATGTCAATATATCCGGGGTTATTGGATATATCTTGTTGCACTTTTTTATACTCTCTCAATCCTACTTCAAGCCTATTTATTCTTCCTGTCAATGCTTGTATTCTAGCTAAATCCTGAGAATAATTTTTGCCCGAATGAATATTATCTTGCATTATTTTTTGTTGTTCAGCACGTACTTTTCTTAATGCAGAGATAAGTTGCAAAGTCTGATTCTCCACGTCATCTATATTCTTACCAACAGATTGCAAACCGGATTTGGTAAGATCTTCCATAAATATCTCGAGCTTTACGGGTACTGCCATGATTCCAATTTATAATGATGAATAATCAGTCCTTTACCGCATAATTGGTAAAGAACTCCATCGGGTTCATCCCCTTTGCCGTGTTCGTGTTATCTGTTTGTTTGTGACTGTTTCTTTGTTTTTCACGTTCCTCCATTTCACGGATCTGCTGATTAATGTCCGGTTTCTTCGGAGGAACCCAGTGAGGCATGTCTGCCATCATGAGCTGAAGTGTAACTACATTTACCTTATCCAGAATGTAGTCAATGCTCCATCCTGTTTCCGTGGCCAGCTGACCTACTACGCCGAAAAGGCTATGCGAAGGTTCCGTGTGTCCCTTCTTTAACTCCTCTTGTCGTTTGCGCTCTCGTTCCGGCTCGCTAAGGGCTGCATCTTGTTCAGAGCTGCTGCCGATGCGATAATAATCCCGAAAGACGTGGTAGATGTACTGTTCAGCACCTGTCGCCAGGAGGCTGCAAGTTCGTCGGGTGTCATCAGTTCCCGGAGCATCCAGGCCACCGGGCGGTTCAGCACTCTTCCCAGTACAGGCCCTCTCACGATTCCGTATGCTACAATGCGGCTGATGTCCTTTCCATGCAGGAAGACAAACCGGATACGCTGGTCCAGGTCGTATGCGTCATATTCTTCAGGAGTCACCCCGATTCGGAGATAACGCTTGCTGATTCGTATCAGACTGCGTGTGGTAGGTGTCTTCATCGTAATGCGGAACGGACGTTTTCGAAGTACCGTATGAAGCGGCAGGCTGATTCCCCCGTCACTGAGGGAGATGCCTGCCAGCAGTTCTATATCTTGTGCCTTCATACTTATCCTTTTGCGTCTTCGACTGAGTCAATCGCATCAAAATCTTCTGTACCAGGAGGATAAGTACGATAACGTCTGTCCTTCCCGTCTGCGGGTTTCAGCATATCCACACGGATACCCATTGCCAGCACATTCTGCATGTTAATTCCATTCTGGAATCCATTGCGGCTCAGACGTGCATTAAATATGCGGAAACCATGTCCAGAATGCATGGTGATGGTGAGCACACCGTTAGCTAGCATTTTTGCAGGCGGTGTATAAGAGCCGTCCGCTCCGGCTTTTCCACCGAACACATCCACCATACTCTGCGCATTCAGTTGGATAAGGTTCATTGTAAACGCATCGCTTCCCGGGTTGGTCATGATGCTGTCTACAGGTCCGTCTAGTACCTGTGCTGCGAATACATCCAGAAAACTAGGTGCGTTTCCCGCAGGCTGCATCCCGTTTTCATCCAGCCAGGCCAGTGTCTTTTCCTGTCCTTCTTCTCCCGCAGCCTTGAATGTCACTTTCGCCACGCCGTACATCAGTCCGTTGCTTGTATCTGCCATAATATTATCGTTTTTAATCGTGTTTTAAATATCGTTTAATCAGTTGCCAGATAAAGAAAATTCCCAGTATGGTCAGGGCTGTTCCTGTCAGCCATCCCTGCACTCCAGGGCGTGTTTCCTTCACTTCATTACTCACAGTTTCATCGCGTATGCGGTGGTCTGTTTCCGTACGAGTCAAGGTCACCTGTCTTCCTATACTGTCGGCTGTAGCTGTGACGTTCACGCCACCTTCTCCGTCTGACTTTATATCTATGTTCAGACTGTCATTCCGATAGCTCAGCCCGAATCCGGCAGGAAGCTTACTCAGGTTCAGCCACTGCTCCGCACTCACCGAGCAGGTCGCCGTCCTCTTCGGGACCGGCTCGTAAGTTGTTTGCTCGGTTACGCTCGTTCGGAGGCTGTCCGAGCGGACGGTTTCCGAGCTGGCCTTTCTGCTGCTGGCGCATCCAGATGATAGCAGGACAGCGGTCAGCATACCTGCAAGTATGTAATTTGCGTAAAGCCGTTTCATGATTGATATTCCGTTCGTTTTGTTTTCGTAGTTGTTTGCTTAATTCCAATACCGTGGCACTGAGGTCGTCATATAAAGCCTTGTAAGTGCCCTCGGTTTCCTTTACCGCGCGGACCTGGTATACTTTTCTGTCACGCCACCAGGCAATGGCAGTTACCAGCCAGCCGGCAGGAGCCAGCCAATCCATGAGTGGCTGTAACAGGGTCCAATCCATAATGCTCTACTCTTTTTTAAACAGTGCCCCGATAGCCTTAATCACATCATAGAATCCGCATCCGCTGAGTCCGGCCGCCAGTCCGTAAATCAGCACCTGCCACCAGATATAACCTGTAAGTAACGGAGTGAGCTGCAAAAGCCATGCAATAATACATACTACCATGCCCACACCGCATGAAATCAAAATTTTGGCCAGCTTGCTTGCGGAAATAGCCGGAACAACCTTCATAATCTGCGTAACAATCATAGATACAAGACCTACGATTCCGGTAAAGCTTCCCAGGTCGATAAGGAACGATGTTTCAGGTTCTGCAGCCGGAAGTACGGTCTGCGCAAATGAAGCCAGTGTAATCAGGCACAGGCTGAAAAATAAGATAATCCGTTTCATTTTGTTGTGCTTTAAAGTTTTAATGTCTGTTTTCTGTTGTTTCCGTCGCGCTTGTAAGACACATGCACCCACGAAAAATTCTTTTCGTCAATCAGCTGGTCGAAAGGCAGATTCTCACGGATGTACTCAAAGAGCTTGCGGTTCTCTTCCCTGCTTCCTGCCGTAATGTCGGCAGCTTCTCCTTTCAGATGCTGGCTGCCTGACGCACCTCCTACCAGCCGGTTCAGTTGCGGACAACGGTACCCTGAATTGACGGTAACAGGTTTTCCGTACCATTCACGAAGAGGGTCAAGCACATTGTCGGCAAGGGCTTTCAGATTACCCGCCTCCTGAAGAGGCGGTGTATTCTTTATTCCATGAGCGTCGGCGGTGGTACTGGCACAAAGTTCACCCATTGTAAAGTGTTTCATCCTTCAGTCCTCCTTATGCTCCAGCATTAGAAATTTGTACATACTTCTTTCCGGTCCACATCAGTACAGTACTATCGTTTGCGGCACATTCCACACCGCCTATCGTCTGTTTGTTTGATGCGTGTTCGTTGTTCACAATCAGCAAGGAGCCAGGCTGTACCTGTGTGTTTACAGTATAAGTACCTGCAGAAGCAGCACTGTCGAACGTCATTACCTGCGGATTGGTATCATGCGTAATGTGTGAACTGTCGGTTGGCTTACGGTTTACTGCAATCGGAAAAGGAATACGCTGACAGCGTTCTCCTTCTTCCGTGTAAGGAGCGGTAAAATCAAATGTACGTCCTGATTTACTATTCAGATAACTCATAGTCTTATCGTTTTTTTAAAGGTTTGTTACTCATGCTTTTTAGTTACAATAGCTCCCAGATATTTCCCGGTAGTAGGCAGTGCCAGTCCGCGCATGTTAAAGCCGATTACATCACCCCGGTATTCCGGGTCATTCAGTCGGTAGTACATGTCGAAATTGCTCTTTGCGGCGCCTACGGCCTCCTTATAGAAGAAGGTTGATGCTATTGCGTCCGTACTGTTTACCGGTGCGCCGTATGCCACACGTTGTCCGCTATCCCCGTTGTAACGTGGGGTCATTGCGGTGATATATACCTTGAAGTTGAACATCGAGCTGCCGTTAAAGAAGCTTTTGTACATTTCCAGATCCTGCTTGCGGAGGTCGGCTGCATGCCACGGGTGAAGCAGGAGAATACGGCCTTCTGTCGGCATATCCATCAGGTTGCACTGGGTATCCAGCTTCAGAAGTTCTTCATAGGTGAAAGCATAGTACGTATTGTTGATGCTGCTCTTCTCTCCGGTATTCACCACACTGACTGGAGTGGTTTCTGTATTTTTAGCCGGTGACCAGTTGTAGCCAGCCATCTTTGCGAATTTTGTCTGCAACGACACACGGTGTCCGCGGATGACACTTTCGCGCTTACCAGCCGATTCCTCCACTTCGATAGCGTTGATGTGTACGGTATTTTCCGTATCAAAACGTTTCATCTCCAGTTTGTGCGGGATGTCCTCACGTCTTACAATCGGGATAGGCCATACTTCGTTGTTCTCAATTACTTCCGGATTTACTCCTGCTTCCTGAAGGTTCAGGAAACCGTTGTCGGTCCACGCATCGAGATTGCGTCCTTCCGAAACGAACGAAGTATCCGGGATAAACTGCTCCTCGATTCCGGGGAGCCAGATTTCTTTGTTCAGTCCTGCCATGTTTTCTCTGTTTTAAATGGTTTGTAAAAACGGTTTAAGCCGGCTCATGCCCGTAAGCTTCACGGAACTTCTGACGGTAAAGTTCCTTATCCTGCTTCAGTTCTTTCAGGCGGTCGGCTTTCAGAATATCCTGGAAAGTCATGTCACGCAGGGTTATTGCACCTGACTTTCCTTCAGGAATAACCTGTGTGGCTACTGTCTGCCGTCTGGTAATGGAAGACAGACGTACGGAAGCATTTTCAAAATCATTCTCCAGATCTTTCAGCCATGCGTCACGTCCGGAAGCGTCGATACGTCCGTCCTTTACGGCAGTATCCACCAAAGCGACAGCCTGTGTCTTTCTAGCTTCACGTTCCTTTTGTTCATAGGTGTCCAGTTTTACCTGTAAATTCTTGTTTTCTGTTTTCAGTCCGGCTATTTCCGACTGATACTGGTCGCGCAATGCGATTAGTTTGCGCACTTCTTCGGCGATTGCCTGCTCGCTGGCCGAATCGGACAGACGCAGCATCTGTGTAATTACACTCATATTGTTTCCTTTTTTAGGGTTGATATTCGCATCGTTTATATTGTCAGTCAGACGGATTACGGTATTCCGGTCCGACAGGTCAATCCGTTTTCCTGTTATACGGTCGTACATGGCCAAAGCATTGTGATTCGCTCCAATCGGACAGATTGATATTTCACGGAGTGTCCAGCGTGTAATGGTAGGTCCGGTCTGTCCGTCCAGTTTCATCAGTTCGTCATCCGTAGCTTCTTCCGGAGGCCATGCTCCTACAGATGCCATACGAAGAAATCCACGCTCTACCTTTCCGGCTATCTCAGCGGCTTTTGGGTCGTCTGTATCAAATACGATTTCCGCCACTATGGTCCCGCTTTCCTTATATACCTTGTCGGCACGGCCTATTGGCGTTTCCCAGTCATTATGGTTATACAGTATGACGGGATTTTTCTCAAATTCCGTCAGGTTGGCTCCATCTGTCAGCATACGGAAACCGTAGGTGTTGACCGATTCGTCGTGTACGGTAAATTTGTATGATTTGTTCATTGTGCTCATGCTTGTTTATCGCAAAATTCGGGTGAAAAATTGAATCAGGCAAATCAGGTTGTAAGCGTTACATCCTGTAATGTAACGAGTTACATAAATAGGGAAAGCATTACAAGCCGATTGGTACAATTCATTGGAACTGTCTACCTTTGTTTAAAAAATAACACAAACCGACATGACAAACAACCTTACAAACCAACAGAAAAAAGACTGGGCAAAGTTGCTGTTCATTCAGGAAGGCATGACTTTTCAGGATATTGCGCAGAAAGTGGGCGTAAGCCGTATAACCGTAGGAAGATGGGCCGAAAAGGAGAACTGGGAGATGTTGCGTGCGGCTGTCACCTCCACCCGTGAGGAACAGATACGCCATCTGTATATGCAGATAGCCCAGATAAACAAGGCTATCAGCGAATCGGACACCAAATATGCCACACCTGCCCAGGCAGATACTATCAACAAACTGTCTGCCGCCATCGCCAAAATGGAGGGCGACTTCGGCATCGCAGACATTATCGGAGTAAGCAAGAAGTTCCTGACCTGGCTGCGTGCCCGGAATCCTGAAAAGGCGATTGATATTTCATCCGAGTTTGACGAATTCATTAAAACACAACTGAAATGATATGGCAAGACAGAAACTGACCGGAAAAAACAAACAGCTTGTAGAAGACTGGGAAGAATTCCTGCAACAGGTGCGTACACTGACTGCGGTAGACTTTACCATGAGCGATACAGAGAAAGCCAGAAAGCTGAAAGAGCTGGAGACCGATCCGATAGCATGGATGAAATTCTTCTTCTACAAGTTTGCCAAATATGAGTTTGCAGGCTTCCAGAAGAAGGCCATTCGCCGTATCATAAATCATTCGGACGGTAACTGGTACGAGGTGCTTTCGTGGGCGCGTGAGCTGGCAAAAAGTACCATAGTAATGATGATTGTGTTATACCTTGTGATTGTGAAGAAGAACAAGCGGGTGATAATCCTTGCCTCTGCCACCAGCGATGCGGCTATCAAGCTGCTCAACGTGTACCGTGCCCAGTTCGAGGCTAACGAACGACTGCGATACTTCTATGGTGACATGAGAGGGACAAAATGGACGGAAGATTATTTTATCCTTTCAAACAGGGCTTCGTTTATGGCTATGGGATGGGGACAATCTCCGCGTGGTGTGAAACTGGACGAAGTGCGACCTGACCTGCTGCTCATGGACGACTACGATACCGACGAGGAATGCCGGAACATCGAAGTGCTGAACAACAAGTGGCGATGGTTTGAGAATGCCTTATTCTTCACCCGTTCCATCAGTGAGGCATTGCTGACCATCTGGACGGGCAACATAATTGCTAAAGACTGCTGCGTGGTACGTGCGGGAAACAAGGCTCGTGAACTGGCAGACCGTGAAAAGCCGTTGGGACATTGGGACATTATCAACCTGCGTATGGTAGATATCAACCATCCTGACCCGCAGGAAGACTATCGGAGCGGGAAATCGGTATGGCCCGAAAAGAACAGTGAAGAAGCCGTCGATGAAGTGCTGGCCCAAGTCAGCCTGGCAGCCGGCCAGAAGGAATGTTTCAATAACCCTGTCATTGAAGGACATTATTTCGATGAAATAAAATGGGGAGAATGCCCGCCTGTACATAAATTGAAATACATTGTCAGCTATGGTGATCCGGCATACAGCAACAAGGTCAGCAAGAAAGCCGCACAAAACTCCTTCAAGGCAAACATCCTGTGCGGACTGTATGAAGGTACGCTGTATGTGTACACCTGTTTCCTTCAGCATGTCACCAACGATGAATTTGTGAACTGGTACTACTATCTGCAAGACTATGTGAAGGAGCGTGCCCAGCTGCGTTGCTTCATCGAAAACAACACCCTTCAGGACCCGTTTTACGAGCAGGTGTTCAAGCCTATCTTCCTGTACAAGGGAAAAGAACGTGGATTCTACATCAATATCAGTCCGGACGAACGGAAGAAACCGGAGAAGTTTGCCCGCATCGAAGGAAACCTGGAACCGTTGCACCGTGCCGGGAGACTGGTCTTTAACATTAAAGAGAAAGACAATCCTCACATGTTGCGGCTTCAGGAACAGTTTAATCTGTTTGATGACGGACTCCCGTCACCGGCTGACGGACCTGATGCAGTGGAGGGAGGATACTACATGTGCCAGCAGCTTTCAGCCAAGATTGAAACGGGAAGTATCTGGTACGGCAAAAGACATACAAACAAAAAAAGATTCTAAGATTATGGCATACCTGACAACAGAAGATATGTACACACATATCTACCAGGAAAACATTGAAACTATAAGTCACGGCGATGAGGCGATTATGCTTTCTGCCATTGATGCCGCCATAGAGGAAGCATCCGGTTATCTTACCAAGTACGATACACAAGCCATCTTTTCGGCCACAGGCAGCGCACGAAACGCCATCCTGCTGCTGTTCGTAAAAGATATTGCGGCATGGCACTTCGTCAACCTCTGCAATGCCGGTGTCGACCTGGAACTGCGTGAGAAACGGTACAACCGGGCTATCGAATGGCTGGAGAACAACCAGAATCGTAATAACCCTAATCTTCCTGCCAAACCGGACAGTACGGACTGCGGACATGCTCCGGGATGCAGTTGCCAGATGGATTACGGAAGTAACAGAAAGCGGGACAATCATTTTTAAACGATACGATTATGGCAAAGAAAAATAAAAAGAATTATAGGGGAAAGGCTGCCATGCCCGACCCGACAACAGTAAGCAAGGCACTGCCTACCCCTATTTACAGTACTCTTGTACTTACGCCTCCCAGACGGGAAATAAATGACATAGGAAACTGGAAATCAGCTCTACGTGCAGCCGATATAGGTATCCGTTTTCCATTGTATGATCTGTACTCCAGTATCCTGCTTGACGGTTCCGTAACGGATGCCATCAATAAGCGTATAGAGGCAATTACTGATGCCGATATTAATTTTATCACGAAAGACGGAAAGCAGTCAGACGTGATGGAAAACCTTATCAATTCGCTGGAGTTCGAGCGGATGCTGGAAAGCATCATGTGGAGCCGCTTTTGGGGGATATCCGTGGATGAATTTACATTCACTCCGGAATTTGACTTCAACTCAATCCCGCGAAAACATATCCGCCCCAAAGAAAAGGTCATCGTACGCCAACAGGGAGACAATGACGGAATCAGCTATGCCGGTGACGATATGATTATCCAGTGGGGACGAGATGATGATTTGGGGCTTTTGCTGAAAGTCGCTCCATACGTTATATATAAGCGGGGCGGTTTTGGCGATTGGGCACAATTTGTTGAACTGTTCGGTATGCCCATCCGTATCGGAAAATATAACTCTCTGGACGATACGAGCCGCAGGATGTTGATTGAGGCATTCGAGACAGCCGGTTCCGCACCTTATATGGTAGTTCCGAAAGAAAGTGAAATAGAAACCACCCTGATGAGCGGAACGACCAACGGAGCCCTTTACGATGATTTCCGGAAGGCGTGCAACGAAGAAATACTGATTACGATTCTGGGGCAGACCATGACCACACAGAGCGGTTCATCACTCAGCCAAAGCCAGGTGCATCTGGCTGTTCAGGAAAAAAAGCACCGCAGCGACCGGCGTTTTGTTATCCGCATGCTGAACAAGTTTTTTGTGCCGTTACTGGAGAAACGCGGATATCCGGTACGTGATGGAAAGTTCTCTTTTGTAGACAAGAAAGACGAACTTTCCGTGACAGACCTGAAAACACTGAGCGAAATACTTCCCATTCCCCGTTCGTGGGCATACGAGAAGTTTGGTATACCGGAACCGAAGAACGATGAGGACATTCTGCAAAGCCTGCATCCGGTGGAATCCGTACAGCAGCCTTTTGTCAACGGAAGCAAGAAGCCTCGTACGGACGAGGTTCAGGAGCCGAAGAAAGATCCGGGAAAAGACAACGAGCCGCCTGTACGCAATACGGACAAACAAAGTCTTTGGGAATGGATAAAAGGTTTTTTCGCAGAAGCCCCGACGGGAGCCGGGGCTGGCACAATCCGCATGAAGGATGATTCGGATCTTGACGAAAAGATAGCCGATGAAGTGTGGAACGGTGAGGAACTGTTCTCACCTGATCTGTTCAGGTTCTTTTCCGGAGAGTTTTTAAATGCAATTGAAACATCATTTAAATCAGACGTAAGAAACATTGATACAGGCTTTGCCTACAATGCTCCCGATGATGTATTCCGTACTGCCATGGAAACCAACCTCTACCACTTCAGTGCAGCCAAGACGCTTGCGGAAATCCAGGAACTTAATCGTCTGTTCCGGGAAAGCGGAAGTTACCCTGAATTTATGGAAAAGGCACAGCAGGTGACAAAAGCGTTTAACCGGACGTGGCAGCAAACCGAATACGATACTGCCGTACTGACGGCAGAAGCCACTTCGCAGTACCGCAGACTGATACAGAACAGAAACGTATTCCCATACTGGCAGTATCTCACCGTAGCCGATGGCCGTGTACGTGAGGAACATCAAAAACTGCACGGAGTGATTCTTCCGGCTAATGACGAACTCTGGAACAAGATATATCCTCCAAACGGATGGAACTGCCGTTGCCGTGTACGCGGACTTATGACATTTCAGGTAGAAGGTGAGGATTTGGCTACTATGCGCCAGAGGGTATTGGACTTTCTGACGACCAGAGAATGGAAAATGCAGGCAGCCCAAGGATGGGGAGTAAACCGTTGTGACACCGCACAGATATTCACTTCCGACCAGATGTATATCCGCAAGTTTCCGGAACAGGCCGCATCCTATTTGAAAAAGATGACTGCCGACCGCTGGAAACAGCCTACCGTACAACAGATGAAGGAAAGTGCGCAGACTGATATGCCGCCACGTGTGGAACGGGATGAAAAGCAGCTATGGGAGGAAAAGGCTGTTGACGGAGTGATTTCGCTGACCGATTATGACGGACGGAAGATAGTCATATACGAAAAACAGTTTTTCGGTCATACTTCCGCAAAAGGAAGAGATAACCGTATTGCACTGTGGAATGCCATGCTCGATACGCTGATGGATCCTGACGAAGTATGGTTGAACAACGAGATAGAAAAGAATTCGCTCGAAAAGGCAGAACAGCTTGACACCTACTGTCTGCTGAAATTCTATCGCGATGAGGTGGTGGCCGTAAACTACAAGATTGAGGGTGAGGCACTGGTTTTGAAAACGTGGTACATCATGCAGACCAATCTGAAAGGAAAGACCGTAGCGTATATGAAAAAGAACATCTGGGACAAACGCCGGTGGGGACTACTCATAAAAAAACGCTGAAGTATGTCTTTGCTTCCGTCCGAACCGTAAAAGAGAGTCATCCCGTAATTCTCCGCCCGCCCGGATTGGATAACCGGTGTCATACCTCAACTTGAATTTCTCTGACCGAACCTTGCGTCTTTCCATTTCTTGCGGCTGCCCCCCGCCAAACCAAGGTAGGGCCCCATCTAGTCCGCTTGTCAGAACATTACAAAGATAATGTTTTTAATTTTTAATTGAAAAACAAATGAATACAAACGATGAATTTGCAAGAAAAATAGCCCAGGCAATGAGTGCGCTCCCCCAGCTGATAGCGGAAGAAGCCAAGGAATATTCCAGGACCAGGTTCTCAGAAAAGTCTTTCGACGGTAAACCATGGCCGGCACTGAGTCCGAAATACAAGCCGAAGAAAGGAACCATGCTGGTACGCAGCGGAAAACTGCAAGGCAGCGTGCGTGTGTCAAGGGTAACCCCTAAAAAGGTAGTCATTGCCGCCGGAAACAGCAAGGTTCCCTACGCACAGGTTCACAACGAAGGTTTTACCGGAAGCGTAGTGGTAAAGGCTCACACACGTAAGCTGAAAAGACAAGGAAAGAAAAAGAAAAGAACTGTCGAGGTGAAAAGCCATATACGGAAAATGAATATTCCCCAAAGACAGTTCATGGGCAACTGTACCGAACTGGAACGTAAATTAAAAACAGTAAGCGAACAACTTTTTAAATCCATATTGAAATGAAGAAAGAATACCTGAGCGATTTACTCGAACTGCTGGAAACGGAAGTGCCTGAACTCCGTTGGATTGATGCTGACGAAGGTCAGCTGGATTATTACACCGATGAACGCCCGCCGGTGGCATGGCCCTGTTGCCTGGTAGAACTTTCCATGCCCGACACACGTGACTTGTCTTCCATGGGTACAGTTCCCCAACGATGTACCCTGCGAACTGTGCTTACCATTGCCTTTAATGATTGTGCAAGCCTGAACACAAACGCTCCGGAATCCGTGCGGGAAACGGCTCTGAAACGTTTTGACTTGCTGGAAAAAATAAAGCAGTCCATACATGGACGGTGGTTTGACCATTTCCAGCAACCATACATGCGACGTAGCTGTGTACCTCAGAAAAGGGAGGACGGATTGAAAGTATATGAAATGGTATTTGAAGCGGCTGTAATCGAATAGTCAGAATTTCCATGTAGGAAACATCTTCTGAAGCTGGCGTGCCGTCACCTTACGGCGGCAAAGGTCCGTATAGAAATCCGCATTTTCCATCAGCGCGTTCTGAATGGTTCTCTCGTCCACAAAGAACTCATGTTCCGCCAGTATCACTGTCACATCGTCAGGCCGGCGGCGCATGATTTCTTCCCAGTAGTATTTTCGCGCCACCATCGCACGGTTACGTAGCGCCAGACGCTCCTTCCTGTCTGATGCCATTCGCTTGAGAGGAAGAGTTATCTTCCGTGCTATATTTGAAAGCGAAATCGTATTTTCCGGGAACAAATCAAGCTGAGAATCCATGATAATGTTTTCTGCAAAAATACGAAAAAACACACATAAAATAGCATATTCATGCATCTTTTCACATGCATACAACGCTACAAGGACGATATGTAATTACTCGGGGAACTTTAGTTTATGAATAATTAAAAATGAAAATCCCCGGCATCCGGTTTTGGGTGTCGGGGATTTTGTTAGTCTTCGATGTAATCATCTAATAAGAGAAGGTCTCTCATGTAAAGGTCTCTTTGATACTTTGATCTAAAGTCATTTCTAAGAATTTTCCAACTTCTTGGATGTTCTGCTTTTTTACATTTTATCGCAGGCTTATTTGTATCGTCAGCCCTGATAATAACAAAGCCTGATTTACATACTTTTTCTTGATCGTTCGCGTCCATAATTAGTCCTCCAATATTTTTAAGACCTGACACAATGCGCCTTCGAGAATATCAATTCTATTCAACATTATGTCATATAACCTTTCATATTCTTTATCTTCATAAACTTTTTCACATTCACTTTCTTTTGATGAAGAACATTCCAAATAACTATGACATAAATTGCATATTTCATGAAGAGTTGTGTCTACAGGCTTACCTTTTAAAGTCGCTTCTACAGATGTGGATATTTTATATTGAACTGTTTCCATATTAATCACTTGTTATTGTGTAAATACCTTCTTCGCATGATTCGATTCTCATTTCTATCTCACTCTTCACATCTTCCAGGACTTCCATCGCTCCTTCGTTTGTAAAGTCTGAAAGAACCTGGTCGATGAAATCCATTATCTGTTCTTTTTCGCTCATATTTATTTCCTATTGTACATCGTCTACTTCGTATTCCCAACTCATTGCGTCTCTTTCGCTAATATGGTCAGCCATCCATTCCATTGCCGCATTTTCTTCATCACTCATATTTAAAGCTTCTGAGTCAAATAAACATCCATTCATCAAACCCTCATATACATCATCAGGTACTTCTACATTTTCAAACCCAGCAGTATATTTTACTGTTACTTGTAGATTTTTTATCGTTTTCATAAATCAAGGATTTCAATTTTTAGACTATTCTTTAAATCACACATCATATCGATTGTGTCGTTATTAGCTACTTCAAAGCAGATACCCAATAATTCCGGGTTCTGCTGTGAGCGTTGCACCTTCAGGTCGCAGGGACGGCTGTACTTAATCCACACGAACATGAACTGACTGATCATGCTGTAGTGAATCTTCGCCGCCACCCTGCGAGGCTTGAACAGATTAAGGTTCTGGTTCTGCATAGGGTTCTATATTTTTAACCACCTGTCCGCTGAGCCAGATACGTCCGCTTCCCTGGCATTGCGGACACACCTTCTGTTGCGGATATTCCCTTCGGTGATCCTTTTCTGCATACACGGTCACTGTACCGGTGCCTCCGCACTGACGGCAGAGGCATACCCGGCGATGGATATAGGTCTTTTCTGTTTTCATCTTTTATCTGCGTTTTCAAATTCGGGTTTTACATCGGGGTCTGCTTCGTAGGGATACACGTCCATGATAGCGGTTTCCGATACGGAAGCAATCACGTAGTCGGCCAAGGTTTCCTTCATGCCTTCGTCCAGCTTCTTGATTGCATCGCGAAGGTCGGCAGCCTGTACCAGCACATTAAAGGCAGTACGCTTTTCTGCTCCGCTCTTTTCGTCGAGTGTGATAAACCAAAGTTTGCACTTAAACCAGCGGTCGGCAGACTCCTCTTCGCTTGGGAACAGTTCATTGTAGTTTGCTTTAGCAACTCCGGCCACCTCAAACTCACCGCTGATATAAGGTGTCATTTCTTCGATGATACGGCTTTCAGCTTCGGTAAAGCTGAGTGCGTCTACCAGATAGGGTTCAGTTACTTTCTTGTTCATTCCGTTTTCCATTGTCTTTTCGTAACGGATTTTGCATGTAAACCAATTGTGCATCATAATTTTTCTGTTTTTGTTGAGTTCTTAAATATTACGTTAGTGTGGTCTCTTCTCGAATCGTCCATACATTTAAGGTCTTTCTCGTAGCAGCTAATGGCGTGCTCAAAAAACCAGCATCCTCTGCATGCATTTTCCGGATCTTCCACTTCAGCCACTTCGAGTGTATGTCCGCTATAGATAAAAGTTTCTCCTAATTTGTGTTCCATGATTCTTTGATTTTTTTGATTAGTTCATCCCATCCTTTCCGCGCCATGCGTGGTTCCATCCAGCAGAGCCAGCCCATAATGTCGAGAATTTTTCCTGTCAGTTTCAGGATAAATCCCAACACAATGACCGGACCAAGAATAACAGAAAAGGATGTGAACAGGATGATTTGTGTACGATTGTTCATTATTCCAGGTAATAGGTGATTACGATTATGTTGTTACGAAGGACTACGACTCTCATCCCATCCCCACCATCTACGATGTAAACGAATGTAGATGTGCTGTTCATTATCAGTTTATCTTTCCTCAGCGAGAGTATCTTTCCAATGATTATTTGTTTCAGACGGTCGTAGTCGTAGAATCCAACCTCATGAATTGGTCTTACATATATCCTTTTCAGGTATTCATGCAGCTTAATCATCCAGCGCGGCCACTTGTCGCGCCGGATGGGTGAATTAAAGGTTAGTTCTGCCATTGTTGTTTTTCTTCCATCCATTGAGTTTATATACCAAATCTTTTGCATCCTCCGGAGAGTGGCACTCCGCAATTGGAGTGCCTGTGCATATAGTATCCGTGTATTCATTACGATACACAATCCATAGAGGACCGCGACGGAGATAACTGTACTTAGGCCGTTTGCACCGCATCGCTTTCCTTTTTGGGCTCCACAAAGAAAGATTCGTCCTGTACGACTTCTACTCCGATATTGTCAAACTGTTCCGCAACTTCCGGAACGTCACGGTCGGCCAGCAGCTTGTCCTTTGCCAGTTCCTCTGTGGTGCGAATGTATTGTGGAAGGAACTCTTTACAGAGATTCGTCACGGCTGCCCAGGTGAATCCTTTCCGGTTTTTCAGCTTCGGGTTACCTGTACGGAATCCGATGATACCGTGTGCAGATTCCAAACTCTTTTTCTTGCTGAACAACGTATCCTTGTTTTCTGTGGCGTAGGTCTGCATTACTTCGAATGAACTGTCTTTTGTCGCGTTCAATTCTGCCAGCTGGTCTGCATACTTCTCACGGATCTTTGTCATTTCCTGGTCCATCTTCGCAGTGAGAGACTGGACCTTTGCGTCAGCCATCGCAAAATCAGCAAATGCCTGTTCGTACTGTTCGCGGCTTACTCCGCTGATTACTGTTTTCTTGGTTCTTTTTGCCATAATTAATTCAGTTTTAATGATTGTTTAAATGATTAGTAATTAATAGATTCTTTTTCCATTTCGTCCGCCTGCTCATCGGTCACCTGCAAAGCCTCAAACGTGAGTATGAAATTCCCTTTCCTTACCACGGAGTTAAACCAGTTCTCGATGATGGAGGCACGACTGGCAAAGTCAGCTCCGTCGCGTATAGGTGAACACGCAAGCGTCTCTTGTGGTGTACGCAAACGGATGAAAATACGCCTGTATGGTTCCCTTCCATCAATCAGAGCCTTTGGACTTCCTTTCTCACCCGGCATTCCTATTCCATACTTTACGGGGTCTATCTTCCCCTCACGTGATAGCACTTCGTTCCATTCTTTCTTTTCCATATACTTTCAATTGTCAATTAGTTCGTCTTCCATTGCCGCCATGTCATATTCCATTTTCATGGCTTCGTCTGCCTGTTGTCCGCAGAAGTTCTCCAGTTCCCGGAGTATGGTTACACGGTCGCAGAAGTCAAACTGCTGCATCTGTTTCATGATTTCGTTCTGGATTTGTTCAATTGTCTTTTCCATAGCTATTCCTTGTTTGATTTACTGTCCTTGTAATCTTTTACTACCGGACTACCAATCAGCTCTCTCCTGCTGTAATATACGCTACGCCCTTTTTGGTATCCGGTTATCAGTCCTTTGTTGGCCCATCTCTTTATAGTGGTTTTTCCACATCCAATCAGCCTGCACGCATCGGCCTGTCCTATCAGGTCATCGGGTGCTTCTGATATATCCTTTCTCGGTACTTTTTCTAAAGAACCTACCCTTAATCCAAGTCTTCGCTCCACCCTATCCAGTCTCCGAAGCAATTTTTTATATTCCGAAAGACTGAGAGTTATTGTGTCCTCTTCTTCCTCCTCTTCCGGTTCATCTTCCAAATCCGGACAGATAGCGCTGATGCCAATCTTTCCAGCGAGGAACTGGGCCGCATCGCGTGCGGCATAGAAAAGAGTTTCGTTGCGTTCGTCCTCCGGAACGTCTCGCATATACTGATTGAATACCCATGATTCGCTACGCTTCATTTCCAGCACTTCCACCTGTATCCGGCTCGCTGCGTCGTTATAAGACTTCAAGTGCTCGATGGCACGGTTTATCTGTGATTGCTTTCTCATATCATTCCTCCTTTCTGGCCATTGCCTCAAATTGTCTTTTTACTTCCTTCAGCTCCTCCAGCGACATTTCCGTCAGGTTCTTGCGGAACTTGCTGCGTGTGCGGCAGAACTGGTTTATCTTCGCTTTGTTCATCTCAAAGTCTGATTCCGTTTCATTCGTATAGTTCTTGTTCAGACAGGAAATACGAAACGAAAGGGAGAATATCTGTTTCACCAGGGCACGTGCCTGTTTTCGGATGCGGTCGGATTCCTCACGATTGAAACGGGTTAGAAGCAGTCCGGCTTCTTCCTTTGTAAGTCCAGCGGTGCTGTCGGTGCGGCCAGCTGTGAACTGGCTGATAAACCCGTGACGGTCTTCATCTGAAAAACCCATCTTGTGAAACTGGGCTTGCAGTGCCTTGATCTGTTGCGGGGTAACTGTTCGTTCTTTCATTGTTGTTCTCATGATTGTATGTGTTAGATTATTCTTCTCCGTGATACTGCCTGGCTTTCTCCGGCACAATGTCATAATAACCGACTGGCCCGATAAAACGGCCCTTTGAAAATGCCCTGAAACCTTCCACGTAGATTTTCAGACTAGCATCGTACATCACTCCTTTGGCTGCCCGTCCGTTTGGCAACTGGCCTTCGGCGTGGCTGATGAAGATGAGCAGCTTCCGCTTATGTTGTTCCTTAAAGTCAATGTACTGACGGTACGTCATTCGTGTGTACTGGAAGGAGTCGATTACCACGATGTCCGGGCTTTTCTGCCGGCGGAGTCGTATGCTGAGTTCATCCATATTCTCGTTGTCGATCAGCAGGAACTTCTTGTTTACGTCCATCATGCCAGTGCGCCGGATGGCATCCTGCATGGTGCGACAGGCACCTTCCTCCATGCTGTCGTAGGCCACGCGACCAAAACGACACAAATACTTGCAGAGCTGGAGGGCAAAACTGGTCTTTCCGCTTCCGGAATTTCCCCAGATAATCCAGACACCCCGGCGTTCAGGAGTGCCGAAAGCATCATACCAGGGCCCATCAAAATCCATCACGTCAAACTTCATGGAAAGAAGTTCACGAACACCCTTCGCATTGCGGTCGAAAGTGAACTTCTTTTTCTGTGGGGGCGGTGTGGTATCCTCTTTATTCATTGCCGCCTCCTTTCTTCATGCGGGCCTCAATCATCCGCTTCTGGCGATGGATGCATCTTTTCACTCGGCGAAGGTCGTTGTCGCTTCGCTTGGCATCCTTAATCACCTCTTCTATATCGGCACGGTCGGTCAGGTTGTTGGCCTGGCAGATAGCGTAGATGTCATTCTGATCAGTAGGAGACACATCGAAGAAACGTCGTCCGATGCGGCTGTTGATTTCCTTGTAACCCTTCTTGTTGTAGCGAAGTCCGGCTTCCATCCGACGCTTGATATAGTCCGTGCTGAGAAATACAATACCAGAGTGCCCTTCCAATCGGTTGTAGATGCTGATAAAGTAGTTGAACACACTGTCGGTCAGCTTGTCGCCTTCGTCGAAAATCAGCAGCGGGTTACCCAGGAAAGAAATCATGCTGATGGCATTCTCTAATATATCGCGAAGGTTGTTCGTGTCGGTGGGTGCGCCTACCTGCTTGGCTATCTCACGTACAAAGTCGCTCCGGCGCATATCTTCTGAGCATAGTATGTAGAACACATTGCGGTGCGTGCGGCGGTATTCGATGGCTGCCGTGGTCTTACCGCATCCAGCATCACCCACAACCCAGGTCACGTTCTTGTAAGCCTGTGCATCGGTCAGCGCATAAGTGATTTCCTTGAAAGTTTTCCCCTCGTGCAGCGTCCAGGAATCGAATGCAAAGCCAATCTGCACCGCGATACGGGTAAACATATCGTCGCTGATCAGTTCGTATTTCCCGTTGCACAGCTGGCTCACCGTGGCCGCGCTTACGTTCTGAAGACTTTCTGCTGCGCGGTTGCGGGTCGGATAATTTTCACAATAAGCAATCAGTGCGCTGCGCACCTGTTCTTTCATTTCTGTTGTTAATCCTTTCATTGTTTTAGTAGGTATTTAAGTATTGTTTAATCAAATAGTTAGAATTTTCCCAAGCTGTCCAGCTCATCGAATGTCGTGTTCGAGACTTTCTTTGTCCAGTCGCCAGCTGATGCGAAGGTCAGCGGTTCGTCGGTCAGTACAGGTTCTTCCGGAATCTTCGTGTCGGGAACCGGTACCGGAGCTTCCAGCGTTCCGCACTTCATTTCCTTGCGGTATCCGTCAAGCTGCTTATCGCTTACGGCAACCGGACGCGGTATCCGAAGCTGGGTGTATGCCTCTCCCATCGCTTCTTCCATGAAAAGGTCTTCCTGTGCAATGTGCATGGCTGCACGTGTGCGGCGGTTAGCATCCAGCTGGGCAAACAGGTAAGCGTTTTCCTCTTCGGTACGTTCCTGGGTGGCACGGTGGATGGTAACTTTCGGTGTGGCGATGGCCGCATACTTAGCACCCGTGTCGGTAACCGTCCAGAGTTCGATTCGAGTCATGTCCTCCGGATCGTATCGGTAGAGGAACTGACGGCCCACGTTTTGAAGGTGGAAGTTCATATCCACCAGACCGTCGTCGCCATACACCATGTAGCTGTATTCCTGCTTGTTCATGCGGAAGTTGAAACCTTCCTTGGTGTATTGCACCGGAGACTGAGAAAACAGCATAAAAATTTCGTGTGCTTCGTATTCATCCAGCGTCTGGGCCTGTGGGTTCTCGATGGCTGTCTGCATTTCCAGGCGAGTCATGCCGGTGGGGCTGGTAGGGTGCTGCATCGAGTTCCATTCTTCTCGGCAGTCGGCATACTGCTGTTTCAGTTCCTCCAGGGTGGGAAGACGGTCGATGTTGACCATCACCATATCAATGTTCGCTCGGCTGGACAGCTTCTTTGCCGTAATGTTTTGGCCCGTGAAATTGTACAGCTTGTGAAGTACCTGTTGCTGGAACCGTCCGAAAGCGGACTCAATGGATTTTGACTGGCCGTTATGCGGCATCGTAGTCTTGTGCAAATGGCAAAGTTTCTTGAAGAATCCCTGTGCGGCCAGCTTCTTGTGGCCTCCCTGGTTATCGGTTACTATCTCGTAAGGTTTCACCTTCCAGGTCTGTAGAGCCATCCGGTAGGCCATGTATTGGTTGTAGAAATTTTCGCCATCACCAATAAAGTATCCAAGGAATACTTCTGTACAAGCATCCATCACTTCGTATACATCCGTGGTGCGGGCCACCCATCGCTTCTGCCGTTCGTCGTACGCACGGTAGTACAGGTTTATCTTCGTACCATCGGAGTACCACAGCGAGTTCGGCATCTGCGGCATCACCGTGTCGAAGGTTGGCATATACTTGTTCTTGAACTCCCTTTCTCCATTCACTGCGGCATAC
>ENA-ORRO01000437-ORRO01000437.1-human-gut-metagenome-genome-assembly--contig:-NODE-437-length-35941-cov-6.159700_pt1 | contig 35941 bp, 42 predicted proteins | sample MGYA00242176_ERZ509136 | MGnify/ENA primary metagenome ERZ509136 (study PRJEB26280, sample SAMEA2338644) | human gut metagenome | biome: human gut; feature: human-associated habitat; material: faeces...
ATGTGCAGATACTGAACGGCACACAAGGCACAGATTCCTCCAATCTATTGGAAATCAACTTCGTCAAAGGTGCCGAGTATAGTCAATTCGCAGGTTTTACATCTGATAATGTACTTGAAACCTGGGTGGAAGCTGATGCTCCGCATGATGTTGTTGACGGTGGTTCCTATTAATCAATAAAGTCATTTATTTGCATATTATTGTACAAATATGTCAATAATATGCAATTTTTTATCTTATGTTAGTAACTAAAATGAATTATTCGATATTACTAAACAATTTGGAAAAATTCTGTAAAAACACCATATGATATTTGATTCCATATAAAATAATAAAATTTTTAAAAATATTTTAATTTTTATTGATTTTTTTTATATTTAGATACTATTTATATATGTATGAGAAGTAAAGAAGTATTAAAAATATTAAAAATAACAAGACCTACATTAACAAGTTACGTTAAAAATGGAAAAATTAGGGCTGTGTTACAGCCTAATAATTTCTATGACTATAATGAGGACGATGTTCTGAAACTGGCAGGTCTTTCACCCTCACGTAAAGCTGTAATTTACGCAAGAGTATCAACACAAAAACAGAAAAATGACTTACAAAATCAAATTGAAACTATAAGACAATATGCAAATGCTAATGGCTACGTTATAGATGATGTTTTTTCTGATATTGCAAGTGGGCTGAACTATGATAGAGATTCTTTTATTGACATGTTTAATAAAATAATAAACCGTGAAATTAAAATCGTTTTCGTATCTAATAAAGACCGATTAACAAGAGTGTCTTTCGGAATGTGGAAAGATTTATTTGCTAAGTTTAATTGCGAATTAAAAACTATAAACGAAGATGACATAACTACTTCTGAAAATGAAGAAAAAGAAATATTCTCTGATATAATATCATTACTCCATTGCTTTGCAATGAGAATGTATTCCTCACGCAGAAAGAAAAAAATAACATTGGTTAAGGAAGACCTTGAAAATGAGATTAGTTTATAAATACATATACAAAGGCAATAAGACAGATACGGAACGTATCTTACATTATTGTGAGGTATCTAAAAACCTTTACAATCAAGCTTTGTATACTGTTAAGCAATCCCTTAAAGAAAATAAATTCCTTTTTTATAACAATATCGAGAAATTAATGAAGGAACGTAAAAACCTTGAAGGCGAGATAAATTATCGTCTTATGCCAAAAGCACAATCTGCCCAGCAATGCCTTAAGGTTCTTGACAAATCGTTAAAATCTTATTTCAAAGCAGTTAAGGATTGGGCACAACATAAAGATAAATATAAGGGGAAGCCTAGGCTTCCACAATATAAAAAAGGATATAATCAAATTATTTTAACATCTCAATGTTGCCAAATTAAAGAAAATTATATATATTTACAAAAAGATTTAAAGATATTCATCCCTCAATGGGATAAATATGGTAAGAAACTCTTGAAATTCAATCAGATAAGGATTAATCCATTACGTAACAGCAAGGTTATAGAAATTGAGATAATATATGATACTGACATAATCAATGCTAATCTTGATTATGATAAATGCTGTTCCGTTGACTTAGGTGTTGATAATCTAATTACGATTGTAAGTGAAAACGAACAACCCATAATATATAATGGTAAACAGATAAAGTCAATAAATCAGTTATTCAATAAGTGTATTGCAAAATGCAAGAGTAAATTGGATAGATGTAATAAAGGGAAAAGAAGGACAAGTAAAAAGATACAAAAATTATATGAAAAAAGGAAGAACAAGATGTCCGACCTTATGCATAAAGTAAGTAGGCATATAATCAGATATATGTTAAGTAAGAAAATAGGTACAATAGTTGTAGGTTATAATAGAGGATGGAAAGACTGCATCCGAATCGGGAAGCGAAACAACCAGACATTTGTACAGATTCCTTATGAAACATTAATAGGTTATTTAAAGTATAAATGCGAGATGAATGGCATAAGGCTGATTGAAATTGAGGAAAGTTATACAAGTAAGTGTGATGCACTTGTGATGGAAAAGATTGAGAAGCACGAGGTATATCAAGGCAAACGCATAAAGAGAGGCTTATATCAGTCCTCAGTTGGAAAATTGATAAATGCTGATGTGAATGGGGCATTAAACATAATGCGAAAAGTATTCAATAATTCCGCAGAGCGGATAATTGATAGAGGGTTGTTGTTCAATCCAATGAAATTAAATGATTTGTGGCATCTGCCACAGGTTGCTTAATTCATAAATAAATTTATATTATTTTTAATAAATTTTAGAACATTAAGTAATATTGATTATAGCGAAATCAATTGTGAAATAATAAAGAATGGTTCAAATAAAATCAATAAAAATAAAAAGGATGAAAAAAATATTAGTGGGCAGTAATGCTTTTTTTAAAGATATTAAAGATTTTAAAAGCAAAGATAAAGATTATTTAATTTTTATTGATAATCCAGAGGATTTTAAAATAAGGAAAGAAATCTGCTTATTGAAGAAGCATATCAGTTTTATATCTCAACAAGAAAAGATAAAGAAAAAGAAAAATAAAGGACAAAAAAGAGAGAGCCAATAATGACTCTCTTTTTTTATTCTTTTTTATAAAGAACTATTTTAACTTAATTCGGGAAATTGTTTCTTTAAAACGTCAATAATATGAAATTGTTTTAACCGTTTCATTGCGATACCATTTGTAAAACCATTCCAATCAAATTCATTGAAAAATTTTACTATCTTATCACGATTTTTCTCGTCAAGTATTTTAATTTTATATTCGCAAGCATACAATTTATCTGTTGATGAAAGTATCTTTCCTGCTGAACCATCTCCCCATCCGCACATACGAATATCATAATCAGTCAATTCATTATAACCTTTACTATCATTACGTTTTATTTTAATGAAATCCAGTTTAGTATTAGGACGTTTATTTAATTTACCATTTTCAGGACGTTTATAAATATTAAAGCAACAATGTAGTTTTCTATCAGTATATATCTGTTCACCTAAATCCTCGCTATAAATCAAATCAAATTCAAATAACGATTGTGTATTATTATATTGACTTATAGGGAGAATGAAAGCGATATAATCACCTAATTCAACTGATTTCTTAAAGAATTTCTGTGCCATATTCATACGACTACCATAAGGAGGATTGCCTATAATAAGGCGATTTTTCTTATAAGGCATATTAACAGTCAAATAATCTTGAGTTAAGATATTTGCGCCTACACATTCTGGTTTAATATCAAAACCAAAATCAGGCTTCATGTACATATAATGAAAGAACGAACCATCACCACAAGAAGGCTCTATTGCTTCACTAATATTTTCTAAACCAATTATATTTTTAACTTTTTCCCAGCACTGGTTAGCGACATGAATAGGTGTATAATATTTATCATTAACTATTTTCATTACTTTCCATTAAATTTCATTCTTAGTTTATTTAAATCGGCTTCTGTTATCTCTCGTTCAGCCTTAACAGATTTAGATTTGTCGGCATTCCTATTAAATTTATGAGCAAGACTATTAATTCTATCCTGTTCACAAAAAGGACATTTTGCACCTAAATAATTAAAACGATGAACGTTACAAAAATTTTTAAAAGTTGCCATTATTACTATTAAATTAAATTTATATTATGTAACTCTTATTACAATGCAAAATTAATATAATTATTTTTAATTGTCAAATTATTTTTGTTAAAAAATTTGAAAATTATTAATGTTAACTATTATTATAATATAGATTATTTATATATATAATTTTTAATGAGTAATAAAAATACCGAAGGATATGTTTATTTAATTGCAGATGAAAATAATCAAGTATATAAAATTGGTGCATCACGTAGTAGTGCTTTAAAACGTATGAAGCAATTACAAACAGGTAATGCAAATGAATTGAAAGTAGTGACTAAATATTACTGCAATTATCCTTACCGACTTGAATCAATTTTACATAACAGGTTCAGTCATAAAAAAGTGCTTAATGAATGGTACTCTTTATCTATTGATGAAGTACTGAATTTTGAAAAAACCTGTCAAGAAATAAATAATATAATAGAAATAATGAAGGATAATATTTTCTTTGCTAAGAATCTGCGTTAAAAGTACCTTTAACGGGTGGCTGGGTATCAAATATTTTTTTCAGTTTATAGTGACCTTTTATTTTATCAATATGACGTTTAATTACAAACTGATTTATTTTTTTAATAATGACATCTCCGTGACAAGACTGCTCTGGTGTACAATAACAACCTAAATAGATAACGTCATACTTATCATACGCAGCAATAAGTTCTTCAAAAGCCTTTCTAAATTCCTCATTTTGTTCCATCATAGCATCAAAATAAGGGTCATATAGCTCTATTGCTTCTTCTCGGCTGTCAACAGTTACCAAAGCCTTGGTTTTCTTATTTTTAATATGTGTATAAGGATTACCAAAAATAGAAGGACGGTGTATTTTAAATACATTCTTACCATAATGGTCTTCTTCTAACACACAATAACGAATAATCTTTGCCATTGTTAATTTAAAATTATTTATTAATTAAACCTATTTTATTTAATAATTTTATCAATTTTTTATCAAATGCTTCCGAATATTCGGAATATAATTTCATATTATCATTTACACTTTTTCTAACTATCGGTTTTAAATAAACATCATAACGTAAAAATGACGTTTTACCATACTTAATACTTTTTGAACTGATATCAATATTAAAAATGTAATTATTATCGAAATATTTGCTTTTTTTTATTCTTTTATCAACATATTCAGTAAATTTATTTTTAATATCAATTATATCATTTTCATATGTATTTTTGTCTACAATAGGTGTAATTTTTGCCTTCGTTCTTAAATAGAGAACTGACGGCTTTAAACTTCTACACGTTGTACCATATTTAGTTACAAAATTATTATCTTTTTTTAATACTATATCATTAACCATTTATCAGTATGAATTATCTTTCTTTCAACACAAATATACTATAAATCCATATATCTGCAAAAATTTTAATAAATAAAAACGTAGCATTTAAATTAATAAACACTACGTTCTACTATTAATATTCTATTATTTTTACTTACTTGTACTGAATACGACTACACGATTCCAATTATTAGTGCCATAAGGCTGCTCTGTAACCCCAACACCCTCAGTAGTGATACGGTTAGCAGATACTCCAAATGTATTTACAAGTACATTCTTAACAGCTTCTGCGCGGCGAGTTGCCAAATCCTTATTATACGCAGCAGTACCAGTATTCTTATCAGCATAACCTTTAATCACAATATTTACACTATCATTTGCTTTAAGCCAAGAAGCAATATTAGCAAGACTTGCATAACTTGATTCTGATACTACGTCACTATTGATAGTAAATCCAATAGCATTTGTAAGAGTAGTACTATCTACTGTAACTTCACGAACTACTTCCTTCTCCACATATTCTACTGTTGTTGCAGTATCACGAGCACGAAGTTCATTAACCTCACTCATAAGGGCATTATATTCATCTTGTGTGTATTTCTTATCGCAAAGAACAAAAGAATGTGTTCCGTTATGATTCTTAAAACGATATGCCACACCTACCTGCAATTCAAGATATGCACGGTTCAGATTAAAATTAGTCTTTGCGCCACCATCCATATCATAGACAATTGCGGGTTTAAAACTAACTACCCAAGCACGTTCAGTACCAAGATTGAAATTCACATTTGCGCCAAACTTGGTGTACCATCCGTTAAGGTCTTCTGCACTATTAAGATATGTATGAAGCCAACCAAGTCCTACTACTGCTTCCACTTCAACAAGGTGTGGAGTACCACGATAACCTGCAATTGCATTAGTAAGATTACCAGTAAGGAAACCACCTACAAGTTGATGGTCAAATACATTTGCGCTATGTACGTTACGATACCATCCTGAGGTATTGATTGACCATTCACCTTCTACACCAAGACCTAAGATAGGCGTTACTTCTTTCTTGAGTTCAATACCTACTACACCTCGCATATCACCCCAAAAAGCAGCGTGATTAAGGGGAGTTACTGCCCCACCTTTTAGTCCAACTGACCAGTTATCAGTAAATCGTGAACTCTCAACTGTCTGAGCATTTACGCTCATTACCATGCCCATAAGGGCTACAATCATAAAAATAAACTTTTTCATTTCTTTTTTAATTTAAATTACTACTTTTTATTTTTTATTTATCTTTTAAATTTAACGTTACAAAATTACAATAACTTTTTCATATAGCAAAATTTGTAACGTTAATAATTGTTAATTAGTCATTCAGAAAAATTATTAATTTTTTATAAGGAGATTATTTGATGCATTAGTCATGGTCAAATGTTATATTAAGCAACTTTTTCTTCTTTATTTATTACTTCAACAGCTTTTTTACAAATTATCTCAAGTGGTTGGAGAACACTTAATAAATCTTCACAAAGTTCACTGTAATTAATTACAGTCTTATCTTCTCCATCATAATTTTTTAAAATTTCATTAGCGTACTTCAAATAATACAATAAATCTAAAGGCATTTCATATATTTCACCATATGAACTTGTTTCGTTAAAACAATCATAAATATTAATAGCATATTGTATGAAAGCTGGTCTGTTATTTGAAGCAACCACGTCTACTTGTTTATTCTCTTTTAACTGTTGCGTGGCACGAAGCATTTCGTAATTATATTTAGCATCTTTATATAAGTGTCCAAAAGTTTCATATGCTATCTTATTGAGTAAATCTTCAGAATTAATTCCAAATATAATTTTCGTAAAAACCTCGTTATCATTACCTATAACTCTTTGATAATGAAAACCATCTTCACAAAGATTAATATTTTTACCTAAAATCTGTTCTACATATTTATTTGGTAGCATATAGGCATTATGCATTTTGAACGTTTTTTCAACAGAACCACTTGCTTCAACCCAATTATATTCTTCAATATTTTCAATATCTCGATATGCAATTGCTTGAAAACACTGTTTACCAATATCATGCAATTTACCTCTTACAGCACCTCCATACATCAACTTATTGCCATTTTTATAATCGCTATAAAAAGCAACTGCTACTATATTTCCTTGATAATATCCAACTTTAACTTTATTAGAAGATTTCAATAGTTTATTTGCATTCCTCACGCCCTTGACATCATTATTATATGCTTCCAATAAGACTTCCCATAGACGTGGCAATACATTAATAACTTCATTTTTATCGTTAATATTTTCTTTTACATCATAAGTAACAATAAAAATTTCTTTGTTATTAAAAGCAATTTCTCTAATTGATTCGGCTATAATATATCTTCTATTCTTCATATATCTTCATTTAGTGTATCTAACAATTCTTCAATGCAAATGTCAACGTAATGTTTATCATCAGGAGCAGTTACTTTAACCGTGCCATCGTTAAGGTAATAAATAGGAAATTCCTTTATCGTTACCCATCCATACCATTTTTTTACCTGCACAACTTTATGGCATTTAAATACATCTCCAATATCATTAGATAAGTCTTTAACTCTGTATTTGTATTTTTTCATAGTGCAAAATTATATTATTTTTATTAATGCCCCAAATATATTATGTTAAAAACATTTAAATATAATTTCTCCATATTGTTTCTACCTTGGTCTTAGGTTTATGAGTACCAGACGTTGTATTTACTTCAAATTGTATCTTTTCCCAGCCATTGTCAGTTAATTTATCATATATCGGATGGTCATAACCGTTAATGAGTATCTTACATTTACATTTAAGACAAAGTTCTATAAATTGGTTATGCTGTTCATTTGTCATATCTACATCATATCTTGTATCACTTCTAGTATCTTGTACATAAGGAGGGTCTGCTTGTATAAATACGCTTTCTTTATTACCGTATTTTTCTATAATGTCAAACGCATTTTTATTCAAAACAATTACTCTTGATAATCTTTGATGCAATTCTGGAAGCATATCTATTGTAGATAACATATCAGATATACTTTTAGACATATTTCTACGTATTACGGTATTACAAGAAAAACCGCCAATACCATTATGACTTGTCCTATTTACATAAAAAAAATAAAAAGCCCTATCAACTAAATCTAAATCATCTGATTTCAATTTATTTTTAAATTCTTTTCTTAAATCCTCATCATAATAGATTAAATCACATTTCTCTTTAAATTTAGGAAACAAGTCTTTATCTGATAATACTTTATATAATGAATATACATTACGTTCCAAATCATTATATATTTCAATTGGTGCAATAAAAGGATTAGTCAATCCCATTGTATATGAACCACCAAAAGGTTCAATATAATACTCATATGTTCCTGCTTTAGGAAAATATTTAAGCACTTCTTTATAAAAATTACCTTTTGCGCCGAAATAACGTATTGGTTTTACTATTTTTCCCATTTATTTTGCAAGTTTTTTACCATTTAAAAATTCTTTTAAAATAACATTCCCATGACCACCTATATACTTCTCATATTCTTTCTCACATGAAGAATAAGCATTATTTAATAAAGCCTTCAATCGCCACATATCAAAAGACATATAATTATCATCGAATATTCTTTCATCTGCCATTACTGCTACAGCAGTAACAATATTATCCAAATCAGGCTCCCTGAAAGCACCGTAAGCAATATTATTTTCTTCAAATAATTCCAATGTCTTATCCAAACCAATTACAGTACCACCATTAAGCAAAATAAGTGTTTTATCTTCATTTGCCCATTTATCAAATGCTTTCATTTCCTCTTTCTTATTCCATAAACAGCACTCGTTATAATATTCAGCAACAGCGTGAGCCGACTGTATCCCTTTGTCCAAAGGTGATAGATGACGTTCAACCAGAATGTACATACGATATTTTAAATCTTCATTAAAAACCATTTTATTATAAAACATTTAATTTAACTATCTATAGGACAAATATACGTCAAAATATTGAAATATCCAAAGAAATCAACTATTTATTAGTATGAATATTGTTTATTAACAAATGGATAAATCAGTAAAAAATAAATTAAAATCAATTATACGCGAAAGCCTTATCGAAATAGTATCTGAACGCAAAGAAAAAATGCTCAAGAATATGATTAAGGAAGAAATAAAAGGTATTCTTATGGATAAAGCAATAAACGAAGAGGAAGATAACGGCAAACGTCTTAATATGAAACGTAACGCTGTTATGTCGATGCTTAAAAATGACCTTTATGACCATGCAACCTTAGCATATCAATTATATGACTCTAATGATGACAGTCAGAAAGCAACCGCAAGAAGCCTATTCTCTAAAAAAGCAACAGGACACCCTGATGCAGATGGCCAAATACGTCGTTTTGACGATACTGAGATAAATAAACTATATGATTTAATAAAAACAAAAAAATAAAAATAAGGAGAACATTAACTGAAAATACAAATAATACTATGAAGACAAATAAGAAAACAGTAAGACTCACGGAGGCAGATTTACAAAAAATGATAGACGGAGTCGTTAAAAAAGTGCTTAATGAAACTATTGGTGATGGTAGTTTTCCAAATGCAGATGCATTAATTGGACACAAAGTAAAAGATGTCGAAAGTGCTTTATATAAAGAAGGATTTGTGATGGACGAATATGGTGATGATCAATATGGAAATGGAGTGATATATTTTACAAATGATGAAGGTATAACGGTTACAGTTACATATCCTTGGAAGAAAGATGGGGAACACAGATATGTTGCTGGTAAAATTAACCAAGCGGATGTTTATTGAGATATATTGTTTCCTAAAAATATAGGCAATACAGTCAATCAAGAGTTATCTTGAATTTCTTTTCCCCCCCGTCAGATTTCTACAGTTTTCCGCGCTATTTATATTTAAATATCAAATTCACAACTTAATACAATAATATGAAAACTAAAATTAGATTAAATGAATCACAACTCAATAGAGTTATTATGGAAACTGTGAAACAAGTATTAGCAGAATCACAAAATGGTTATGTTACTAACAATCGTCATGATTTGATTCATAATTGGGGTGAAGATGAAGATCAATGGTGGACACCCACCCATCAAAAAGCCTTGGGGTTATTGAATCATTTTATAAATGCAGCCTCAAGAAATAGAGACCTTGCAGCAGAATTTATATCAAACATGTCACCTGCGGTTTTAGAGGATTTAATGAATGCTATAAAATTGGTTCTTCCATAAAGATTGACCAAGTGCTATAAAATAAAGGAGATAACTGATTTAAATTATCTCCTTTAATTTTTCTATTATTCAAACGGTGTATATGACCAAATCTGGACATTATCAACACACGAATAAACACCTGGTTTCAAACCTCCCTTATCACAGAATTGATGTAGTATCTGTTCAATAAAGACAAGGTTTTCAACAATAAAAGCATCATATTCTTCCATTTTCTGTTGAAATTCATCTTCATAACGAGGACCCATTACATTTTCAAGAGTTTCAGGAATTACTTTATCTTGCCACCCAAGAATATTCGCCATATCCTCATAAAGATTAGTGCCACCCCACAATCCATATGTATCAATTCCATAAGAGGTAGCATTGATCGGCTCAAATTTAAGCCATTTAATAAGACTGATAATGTCATCAGTTAATTTAAGAGTTAGTTTCATTTTCTTCAATAATTAAATTAATTAAAATATATGTTTTTTTATAAAAATCAAATTAATCGTTATTAATAAATTTAGATAATTCCTTGATTATTTCATTTATTTTCTGGCGAATACGTTCCTTGGATAGATTTAACTCTGCCGCAATCGTATCACAACTTTCTTCGTGGCAACCTATACCATAATACTTAGTAATAATGAATTTATCCTTTTCATTCAATTTACATAGAAGATTCTTTACTATTATTTTATTATCATTTTCTTCTATATTGTCATCAATATTATTACTTGCGGTTGCATTTGTAAAAATAGGATTTTCATTAAAACTTTCCTCTTCCCCATCAAAAGAAGCTGTTTCATCTATGGATATAGACTGAAATACTTCCAAATCTGTGAGATTATTCACATTGAAATTATATTCATCACGAAGTATATTCTGCACTTCTTCCAGTGTCGGTGTACGATGCTCTTTTGTAAAAAACTCCTGCCTTACCTTATTAGTAAGAAATCTCAGTTTATTCGCATTTGCAGGAGTTACGATATTGCCGTATTCAGTAAGATAATCGTTTATGCTCTTCTGTATCCACCATGCTGCATATGTAATGAGCCTTACGTTTTTATCAAGGTCAAATTTATCAATTGCACATATAAGACCGATATTAGCCTCATTCACCAAATCCAAAAGATTATCACTATTAGCGTATTTCATAGCAGCAGACGCAACAAAACGCTGGTTACTATTAACTAATATCGTAACAGCCTCATTTCTTGCTTTATTATCCCCACTATGGGCTTTTATGAGTAAATCTCTTTCCTCAGATTTAGATAATATCTTATATTTGCGAATATCATTGAAATATGTCGTAACTAGTCCTACACGTTGACAGTGTATCGTGTTTTGATTTTTACAATTAACTATCATTACTTATTTTATTTAGCGTTTTTTCAAAATACAAATTACTTTATTACCCTCATCTTTCGGTACGCTGTCAAAGACTGCAGTATCAGAAGTTAATTCAATAAATTTATTAAAACAATCCTTTGATAATTCTCTTCGACCAAGTTCACGACCTTTCATTGTCAATACAACTTTTACCTTGTTACCATTATTCAGAAATTCCTTTGCTTTATTTGCCTTTATTTCCAAATCATGTAAGGAAATATTAGTTTTTAATTGTATTTCCTTGCAAACACAAGTATTCTTATTTTTTTGCTTGGCTGCTTTCTTCAATTCAAATAAATATTTAGTATAATCACACAACCTTACAATTGGAGGTGTTACCTTACTATTTATTTCAACTAAATCCAACTCATATTCACGAGATAGTTTAAAAGCCTCATTGATAGTTACTACTTTAGTAAAATCGTTCTTGCTTTTTTCATTTGTTTTTTCCTTATATACAAGACGTACTTCAGGATAAAATCGTAATTCTTGGTTTATACGTGGTTCTTCAACCGAATGTTTATTTTTAAAATTTTTTGCCATTAATAAAAATTATAATAAATATCGTTTCTTAAATTCTTCTCTTTCACCTGCAAGAAGTTCTTTGTATTTTTCTTTGTCTTTATGAGCAAAAGACCTTACATACTTGAAATATTCATATTTTTCTCCATCTTTTTTACGCTGAAAGTAATCATATATTGTTAAATCTAACTTATCGGTGCATTTTTCGATTATTTCAAGACATTTATCTCTGTCCCCACCGCCTTCGTATACACTATGTCCTACAATAGTCGTTGCTACTCTTTTTCCTGCAAATTCAGCATTAGCGGCTAATAGACATTTCTCTAATGCGTCATATTGAATACCTGGTTTTTTCTTTGTACAATATTTAGCAATATATAATAACGATATAATCGGTTTATTATCGTAAAAAGTCAATCGTGTGCCTAATTTACGTAAGTCAGCATAAGGTGTCTTGTCATTACCTTCCTGTAAGAATGGATATTTATATCTCATTTTAGATTGAAATCCATTTTTAAGGTCACAATATATTGACGTACCTACTAAAATTACATCGTATTTTTCAGTATCATAAATCAAATCTTGGTCTTTAATAAAAGTTAACATGTTTCTTTACAAACCAATCATATTTTTTATTTGTTCATAGAATATAAGATGTGACTTATGCGTTACACCTTCCAGTTTATCATAAGGTATCCATCTATATGAATCTATCTCAGGAGTAACTCCATCTTCTTCTATAGGATTAGAAAAACAAGTATCAGGATCAATATTTGGATAATGTAAACCGAAAGCAACTGCTACTTTCCCACTATTTTGTTGCACTGTACCAAGAGATATAAGTGAATCTTTTCTAAGGTCAGCCAAAGGTAATCCTGTTTCTTCCTTAAATTCTCTTATAGCAGTATCTTGCCAAGATTCACCTTCTTCTACATGTCCTTTCATAAAAGCCCAGTAATTTTTATTTTTCCAACTATATCCACCTGGGTGTCCTAAAAAGAATTCTAATTCTTTAGTTGTGTTATTTATTCTAAAAGGTATAATACCAGCACTATATCTCATTATTATTTGATTTTAAATTTAATTTATTTAAAATTTACCATATTTTTCAACTTATCAAGTAATTTCGTTTCTTCTTTTGAAATCTTATTCGGCATTTTAGCCTTGACTATGATAATTAAATCTCCTGTCTGTCCAAATGTCGTTTTAAGACCCTTACCTTTAATTACATACTTATCGCCATTGTTAGTACATTGTGCTATTTTAAACAAAATATCTTGACCGTCAATGTATTTAAATTTAATTTCACCACCAGTAATACAATTAATTACAGGTATTTCTATTTCAGTTATGATATTGATAGGATTATCTACGTCTATCTTATATTTGCCACTATTATCAAGTCTAAAACTAAAATATAAATCCCCATTTTCGCCCTTATTCCTGAAACAAGCATTACCCATACCACGTTTAACATATCGTTTATTAAACTGGTCAATTTTAGGTATAAAGATTTCCATCGTTTCCTCTGTTTCAATTACACCGCTGCCATGGCAATGAGGGCAAGAATCTGTTAGATTAACACCCGTTCCATTACAATGAGGACAAGTTGTAATTTGTTGCATTACAGCATATCCTCGGCGTTCAGTATGAATTATCTGTCCGCTGCCATGACAATAAGGACATTTTATTTCCTTACCATTTTTTGAACCTTTACCACTACAATCAGGACATTTTTTATTTATTTTGTATTTAATAGTTTTATTACCACCTTTATATAATTCTTCAACATTAATATTAATTTTCAGTTCTTTATCCTGACCACGATATGTAGGTTCTGTCTGCATATTCATATCGCTAAAGAAATCGTGAAAACCACTCCTATGTGCGAAATGATTGATTATATCATTAATATCACTACCATCGAAATTAAAAGAACTACCATCTACAGTACCAAAGGTATCATATTGACGTTTTTTTTCTTCATCACTTAATATGGAATATGCTTCAGCAGCCGCTTTAAATTTTTCTTCACCCTTTTTCTTTTCCTTATCACTTTTATTAGATAAACGGTCAGGGTGATATTTCAGACTAATCTTACGGAAGGCTTTCTTTATTTCATCTTGACTTGCATTTCTATCTACGCCAAGAATACTATAATAATCTTTTTTTTCCATTTATAATCTTTCTTTGTTTATCTTTTTTTATTCAACACTGCAAAGTTAGTCATTATTTTTGAACTACCCAAGCAATATACGCTAAAAAACGTTAAAAGAATGAATATTATTCGATGACAACTATGTTATAATAGTTTATCAAAGAAATAATATTCATTCAATTAAAGAAATGATTAATTACACTTCTTCAACGTCAGGTTCGCTATTTGTATTATCGGTAGTAGTATTTGTTGATGTATTACCACCTCCAAAATTCTGTGCAAAATTAGCAAACATATTAGGGTCAAAACCACCAGTAGTATTTGTACCTCCATTTTGCTGACCATATGCTTTTGCGCTAATAGTGTAAAGACGGGTCTGTACTTCCTTGATAGTATTTTCAAGATTATCGAAATTAGAATTTTCTTTCATTTTCTTTAATTCGTCAATCTTGCTATTAAGATAAGTTTTATCTTCCTCAGTAAGGATATCATTCTTATCTTTAAAATCATCAATCAATTTCTCAGTTTGAAGAATAATACCCTCTGCCTTATTAGCGTTTTCAAGACGTTCCTTAGTTTTTGCATCCTCAGCAGCATGTTCCTCTGCTTCACGTTTAATACGTTCAACCTCATCCTTAGAAAGACTATTACTGTTTTCAATTGTAATATGCTGTTCCTTACCAGTTGCCTTATCAACTGCACTTACAGATACGATACCATTAGCATCAATATCAAAAGTGACCTCAATCTGAGGAATACCACGACGAGCAGGAGCAATACCATCAAGATTAAACATACCTACCATTTTATTATCCTTTGCCATAGGACGTTCACCTTGAAGTACGGAAATAGTTACCGAAGGTTGATTATCCATAGCAGTCGTAAATATCTGTGAACGCTTACAAGGAATAGTTGTATTGGCTTCTACGATAGGTGTAAGTACACCACCTTCAGTTTCAATACCAAGTGTCAAAGGTGTAACATCAAGTAGAAGAATATCACTTGCACCTTCTCCACCGACAATGATATTTGCCTGTATTGCAGCACCAAGAGCGACTGCTTCATCAGGATTTACTGACTTATTCAATTCCACCTTAAATTCCCTTGTAAGGGCTTCCTGAATCGCATTTGAACGCGACTGACCACCAACAAGAAGAATACAATTCAAGTCATTTGCACTAATATTAGCCTCTTTAAGAGATTCATGACCATATTTTATCACTTCATCAACAAGATGTGATGTAAGTTGTTCCATCTTAGCCTTAGTAAGAGTCTTAATCAAATGCAGAGGCGTATTTTCTGTATTAACTGTAATGTAAGGCAAATTAATTTCAGTGGTTGTACTTGAACTAAGTTCAATCTTTGCCTTTTCAGCAGCCTCAAGAATACGTTGCATAGCCTGTGGGTCCTTAGACAAATCTATACCGTTTTCTTCCTTAAACCCTTTTACAAGATAATCAGCAATCGCGTTATCCCAATCACTACCTCCAAGGAATGTGCTACCCTTGGAAGCGAGTACCTCAACTACACCATCTTCAATATCACATACAGAGAAATCAGTTGTACCCTGACCAATATCAGCAACCATTACCTTGATACCCTTTTCAGTCTTTGCAAGATTACTTGCAAGAATAGCACTTGTAGGTTCGTTAATTACACGCAATACATTAACACCACACATTTCACCAGCAAGTTTGGTAGCCTCACGAGCAGCGTTATCAAACCAAGCAGGACAAGTAATTACCATATCAGTAACGGTCTGTCCAAGATAATCTTCAGCGGTCTTCTTCATCTTTTGTACAATATATGAAGATATCTCCTCTGGAGAATATTCTCGTCCGTCTACTGTAATACGAGGCAGACCATTTACATTCTTAACATCATAAGTTACTTTTTTAATAATTTCAGAGCAGTCATCATATTTGCAACCCATAAAACGTTTTACATTGTAAATAGTTTCTTTAGGATGAACTATACGTTGACGATTCGCTGTTGTTCCAACCTTACGTTCACCGTCTTTAAGACTCACTACTGACGGAGTTGTACGACTACCCTCGGCATTTGCCACTACAATAGGCTTACCAGCTTCAATTACTGCGACACAAGAATTACCAGTACCAAGGTCGCAACCTGCAATTACTTTACTCATTCTTAATATTATTTAATTTATTAGTTAAACTTAAAAACGATGCAAAATTATATTAAAATAATATAATATGCAAATTATTATTCTTAAATTTTATTAATCTTAATAAAAATAGGTTTAAAAATATTGGCAATTACATTGAAAAATAATTGCCAATGAATTTAATATAAATAATTTTTATGACTTAAAGATTTCACTTACTTTAAGTAATTTATCATTCATTTCAGTAAACTTCTCCGTAAGTTTCTTCATTGCGGTTTCTTGTACATCATATTTTGTCTTCAAGGCATCATAAGCAGCAGTCTTTTCGTTAAGTTTATCTTCAAGTTCCTTAATTCTGATTATAAATTGATTATCAGCAAGAACTTTCTTATCTTCTACCTTACATTCACACTTATTATCACAATCTTTCTTACAATCATTACAATTAACGCATTTATTCTCAGAATTAGCGCAACGTTCTACGTCTTCGATAAGTTTATTATTTTTCCATGTCTTTTTATGGTCTGATACCAATTTATCATTCTCGTATCGTTTGTTCTCGACAGTATAATAATTCTGTCCGTTTTTAAAAAGTTCTTTTAGGATTTCTTTGTCCATAAAATTGAATACTTCATCAAAAATATCGTTCATATTAATATTATATTTTTATAGTTTATTTTTCTTTATTATATAATAAGCAAAAATCGTGCCAAACTTTATTTCTCAACAAATTTACTTAAAGTATCACGATAAAAACTGTCATTATGACTGTTTTTAACTGCCAACGGCACTTTATTATAGATTTCTTTCATCTTCTTTTTAGGCATACTGCTATTTACACTAAGATATTTAGCACTTTCTTTAAGCATATTGCTCCATTCTGCTTTATTAAGCAAATCAAGAGTTTCTTCATATGCTCTATTAAATAATTGCTTAATTGGGTCATTATCGCTTTCATCCCTGATGAGTCGTCCTATTGTTTTAATATCAGGTGATTGATAAAGATACGTAGTTACATACGGATGATTACCGAAGCCCCATTCTCTAATGGCTCTGGTTGCTAATACCGTTGCTCTTTCCAAGTCATTACAAGCACCACTTGTAAGATGTTCCTCTCCAAATACTATTTTTTCAGCACAATAACCACCAAGACTTACCTTAATATTATTAAGTACGTCAATAAAAGATGGAATATTTTTACTCTTATCAATATCTTCCATTAAAAATCCACCAGTACCAGTTTCAGTAGTCTTTGATACAAGTTTCTCTGGCATTTTATCATTTAAAGCAGCATATACAACAAAATGACCACTTTCATGTACTGCGCATAATGCCTGTTCCTCATCTTTTGCACTTTCACGTAGTTTTTTAAGACGTAACTTCTCTTTAAATGATATTTTAATTATCTCTTTATTCCCGTGAAAACCAGTAACATATGTATTTTTATTCTTAAAAGAGAAATTAACATAATCAATTAATTCACCAACGTTTTGTTCATTAATACGCTTAACAATTTCAGGAAGTTTAGATTTGATTATCTCGTGTACAGTGGAAAATACTGGGCGTGTACCATGAGTAGGAAATACTGCCTCGTCATAAATACATTTCTTAATAGATTTATCAAAAGTCAATTTCAGACCAATTTCCTTTTCTACATCTTTTGCGTAATTATTCAAAGACATATCAATAAGTCCACGGAATGTTTCGCTTGAAAAAGACGGATATATTACATGAATATTACCCAAACGAGCAATCTGTTCATTTCTAAAACGCTTCTTTAAGGCTTCCTTAATATCTACTATACTGATTTTCTTGGTAATCTTATGAAACTGGTCAGGAGACATATCAGGATTAACATCAAAACTCATATGATATGCTTCGTCAAGATTAGCAATGACAAATATGATAGAATCATTAAATTTAAGGTCATAGCCTTTATTTGCTGCCATATAGGTTTCTGATAATATCTCAATAATTTCATCATAAGACTTACTGCATAATTCATGGAACATTTCAAGACTATCAGAAATACGATTGTTCACCTTGTCATTTAATTTAACGATGCTTTCAAGCATACTGTCTTTTATGAAATAGTTGTAACGATTTTCTTCCGTAGTTTCTTCTTCACAAGACATATCTAATGCTACAGGTTGCTGTTTTGATTTCTTTTCTCTGCCTCTACCTTTTAATTCACCGAAATTAAGATACTGCCTGAATTTATTTATATCATAGTCATTAAACTGCGTAAGGCATTCTTCGTAATTAACCCATTGTCCATCCACTAATTCAATAGGATGCACCATATTAATTTTGACAAGATAATTTAAAACTGTAAATATCTCACGATTACGCCAAAAAGGTTCGCGTTTATGCAAAATACCGCTATCCATCAATTCCCAAAACGGTTTCAGACCACTTTTATTATCCTTTTCACATCCACTTTCGTCCAAAGTGGCGGCATATTGAAATTCATCGTAAACAAACATTCTATTAGAACATTCGTTATCCAATTCCTCTTCAATTGTAGATTCAATTTCGTAAGAATGCATTTCGCCTATTTCAGCAAAATTAAAATAAACTAAATCTTTTTCAATATTAAGATATTTGGCAATTTTACGTACAAGAGCAGTCTTACCTGTACCAGTTAAGCCGAAAATAGATACTATAAGCGGACGAGTTTGTAATTGAGGATAAAGATACCATGTACGAACATTATTCATTACCTCATCAATCTGTTCGTCAATACCAACAAAATCCTTTTTAAGTTGAATAATAGCATTATCAACTAATTCATTCTTATATTTTATTTCTTCAAAATTAAATGATGTATTCATTTTTTTTCTAAAAATCTAAAATTACTTTTTCTATCAACTGATACAAATATACTACCTATTTGGTGTATTGCAAAAAATTATTTGCGAAAAAATTTATCAAATAAAGGCAAGAAACCCCACTCATCTTTAGTTTGTGGGTAGTTCATATTACTTTCTTTTTTTCGTTTAACACAATACAAAAATACGATAAAATTAGCATATTCCCAAATTTATTACGTTAATAAAATAAAAAAAAAACGGTAACAGATGTATATAACACCTATTACCGTTATAAAAAACAAGAAGAATAAATCGAAAGAGGTTTAGATTGATTTTGTTGGAATCGAACCAACGACACTATATACCCAAAATATATGCTCCACCAACTGAGCTAAAAATCGAAGTATCTCTTTCTGACACTATCTTGTACTAGTAGCGGGGGTGGGATTTGAACACCACGACTTCAAGATTATGAGACTTGCTAGCTAACCACTGCTACACCCCGCTATATATTTAATTATTTTTCCAATGTTCCCTTAAATAATTTACAATATAAATATACCGCAAATTTAATAATCTACAAAATTTTTATCGAATTTTTTTCATATTTTTTACTTCCTAATCTATTTAGGAGAATTGGTTTTTGCTTTTTTAACCAATCTCCAACCGCTTTTTTACATCTTTTAAACCTTATTTATTATTCTTAATATAATTATAAGGTATCATTCCGCCTGGCAACATCATATTGTTATTCATAGTTTGTTTTAAATACCATTTAGCGGCTTTCTTCAAAGGATTTAAAAAATACTTCTTCATCATAATTTCAATTTGTAAGATTATTATTTTATTTAAATCTTGTGTTTACTCTTAAACAGTACATTTATATAAATATCATCTAATGTTATAAAATTATGTTTTTCAATATATTTTTTATATAATTAGTGGAGGATACAGGACTCAAACCTGCGACCTTCTGAATGCAAATCAGACGTTCTAGTCAACTGAACTAATCCCCCAAATTTGAATTGTCTCCCTGTCGAGAATCGAACTCGAAACCTACAGTTTAGCCTACTACTTTATGTTACCATAACCATCTATGAGTTGCTTGGCAACCCAAAAGGACGATGAACGACCTCCGATGTTGTAGTCTGGGATATATTATAACCATATTAGAAATCTTGCAAATAATACTTATACGATCATATTATGATACAATCATAAAATCACCATATCCTTTTTCAGATTTGTTCAAACCTTATAAGTATTATTTCTAACTTAGGTTGTACCTCTATATTCTCTACACATTTATGAAAACTCTCGTCCTTGCAATTTAATGCATTATTGCTTTCTTCAAACAGAGCGACTGTTGTTTTATATTTACAATACAGAGTCTTAAAGTTTCAATTTAGATCGGTATTGTCCTTACACATTATTGGTTAGTGTATTTTTATAATACAATTTGAGTACCACGTTACATTTAAGTAATTCACTCATTTAAGAAAGTACGCTGTATCTATCAAATCCATACTATAAAATCAAGAAGGATGTCCACCGAATTAGGGTACTTCTACATAGGGATTTCTCGCCTATGCACTCCTATATTCAAAGACTGTTGCTCTATCCAATTGAGCTACAGGGAGAATAAATAATTTCAATGATATATTAATATTTTTTCTTTTTTAATGTTACAAAATTTACAACATTTTAAAATTGTTGTCCTGTTCTGGTTCGAACAGAAATTGCAAGTGCCAAAAACTTGAGTAATAACCCATTATACGACAGGACAATAGTATAAATATCTATTAAATCTTAACAAGAATATTTATTATTTTTACATTTACAAAATTACTATTATTTTTTTATTCTGCCAAATTAATATCGTTAATTTTTACTAAAATACCAATATTTTTGAATATTTCCTCGATTATTTTATCTCGTTTTATATCCTCATTCTTTTTATTAGCATATAATAATTCATTAATGTAATTCTTACTTTTCATTAAAATTACATTAGTTAATTCGGCATTTGTCAAGTCATCATAATAACTTTGTTTATCTTTAAAATTGTTATATGTTAAATCAATATATTCTTTTAATTCCATAATTTATTTTATATTGCAGAGAGTAGGAGGCTCGAACTCCTGCGTCAGATTACTCGTCCGACATATCTGTTTAGCAAACAGACCCCTTCACCAACTTGGGTAACTCTCTATAAAATTACTCATTTTCTTCCTTTATTTTCCTAAAAATATGTTCTCTCCAATAATTTCGTCTTGTACTATTCTTGTTTTTACTTTTAAATGTTGGTAATTGACTATCACAGTTAGGACAAACTAATCTAATATTCTCTCTTTTGTTATTTGAAGCATCTCCATCAATATGGTCAATCACAAATTTTAATGGTAAACCATTATGTTCGTTTTTACTAGGACAACAAGCACAAGTATAATTTTGTTCTTTTAAAAATTCATTGTAAAATTGTTTTGGTGTATAATTTCCACGACAATATTTATCATTATTATTTAAATAATCTTCATATGCCTTTTTATGCACATATTCACTATGACACTTATTTGAGCAAAATTTAACTGCATTTTTCGATATAATTTCATTACCACATTGTAAACAATATTTTCTAATTTTAACATTTTTTTGAGTCCCTTTATTATTTTTGTCTGATTTATTTCTTTGTTTTCTTTTTAAAGTCTGTTCATTACAAAAACGAGGATTTTCTTTATTATACTGCTTTAAACTTTCAGAAATTTTCTTTTTAGTTTCTTCAGTTTTAACCGTATGTAAATTCTGATAAGTTGTTGCACAAGATTGACAACAAAACTTTTGATTATGTCTTGATAAGATTTCTTCCCCACATTGTAAACAATATCTTTTTGGTTTTTCTTTACGTTGTTTATAAACATTTAAATCAAAACCTACTTGTTGAGCAATTTCTTTTAAATATTCACTACCGCTTTTATTATCACTAATACCAAAAAGTATATGTGCTTGATGTTTACTATTAACAGAGTTAAATTTTTCAAAAGCCTCTTTTTTATTTTCATCAGTATCAATATTAATAATTTTTCTTCTCATAATATAGTATTATCATATATTATAAATATACTATATTTGCGGAAAATTATCAAATCGAACCAAAAAAATGCGGAAGTGGTAGGATTCGAACCCACGCTCCGAATTACTCATCCGAACTAAGAGATTTCAAGTCTCCCCCCTTATAGCCACTTGGGTACACTTCCAAAATTTACGAACCCAATAGATAAAGTTCTTACATTTATGTCAGTTTTTCTCTTACTTTCCAAAAACTGAATCGGCTGTTTCCTCACCAATTGTAAAAATAGTCATTTTCATAGGTTGATCAATCCTCATATTCACAGATTTAATCTAAAGGAGGTTGTGAACAACTCCGCAGTTTAAATTTAACGACAAACAACTTATAAAGTGTCGGTTCTCTATTTATAGGAACTACATTGACATACTCCCACGTCTAAAGAACGTAGGATTCTTGGCTCAAGCGTAACTGCCTAAAATCAAATGACTTATCGGTCTTACTGTTACTAACCAATTCGGAAATGCCCTTCCGAAGTATATATTATAAATATAATAAAATTATAAAATAATATCAAATAAAGGGGTTTCAAATCATCCCACGACTAAAGCCGTGGGCTTTCTTGAAACAGTTTTCGTAAATGGGTTTCTCCTTTGTTACCGACAAATACTTTATTTATTTTCTTATCATAAAATAAAGGTATGGAATCAGGATTAGAAGGCCATAAATAATCTCCTTTTGAATTTATAACGCCATCGGCTTTCTCATTTAATTGCTTCATAATCATTGCATTATTTCAAATGGTGATTCTAATCCTAAATTCATATCGGGAGATATACTGATGGAATCTGCCTCACCATTACCATTTATTTTTTCGTCTATCATTTCTTGCAATTTTTTACGAATTGCTTCCTTGATTTTATCAGTATTTTTATCCATATTCTTATGATTTATATTTTCTTGTACGTTATATTTCTGCCAATGTCCTGGTGTACCTATAAAAGTAAACTTACCGTTTTTAAAATAGAATAAATTTTGGTCATTATCAAACCATATCTTCTCAACTGGATTGCCAAAAGTCTTATGTTTTGTTTTAGTATTGTATAAATTATAACCTGTACCGTCTTTAATTATATGATATCCAAGATGAGTTTCTTCTTGTTTATTGTTATTGGCTACTGCTAATGATGGTTGATTTTCGTCTTTATTCTCAAGTCCTAACGCTTCTTCCATTGTAGCACATTTGCCTATTACTTTAATCCATTGATATTCAGGTAGAATATTTAACCAAGAAGCATTTGATATATCCCAGTAACGATAAGTTCTCATTGAATAACGATAGCCTTTTGAATATAATAAGTCTACTAATCCTGTTTCATGACTGCATCCGAAATATAAAGTATCATTTTTCGTATTATGCAAATTGGCAATTTCATCAACTAATTTCATTGACGTTGTTGTTACAAGACGTACTTGCTTATTATCTAAGATAATAACGCATACATTAAGATTGGATTTCTTTCTATTTAATCGTTCTTGATTCTTTTGTTTTATATCGGCATCCAAATCGAAATGAGTCATTTCTTCGGCACTTGCAAGACGCTGAATAGTAATTAAACCATTTGATTTTGAAGATACAATTGCGCCTATTTCTCTAAACTCTGGGCCATGACCTTGCTTCGGTGCATATCCATACATATAGGTATAATAATGGCACATTTCGTGAACTAATGTGTTGAGCCAAGAATCTTCTGGTGCTGAATAATTAGCATTTAATTCAATACAAGGCTTACATATAGTTGGAAAAGATGACCTGTCAACATATTGTCTGGAATAATAGTCGCTTTTAAATATACGTCGAGTGGAAAGGTCAACTTTTATATTGCTTGCAGTTATTTTAAACCATCCGAGAGTTCTACCATTACTACCTTTACCTGTTGTAAATGGACGTAATATACAAGCCCCTAATTCACCATTGAATAAACGTTTGTTCATTATGTCATACCACTTAGTCATCCATTCAGTAGTAGGTTTAATTTTTTCAGTAGAATGTTCTTCGTCTTCTGTTAAACGTAAATATGATTCATTAAATAATTTATTATTCATTGTATTCGTATTTTGTTTATCAAAATCTTGTACGTTATTATAAAAGAAAAATGGTATATTTAATTTTTGACAGAGAATACCAATTTCATTTAAAATATTTTTATTTTCAATAAATGATTCCTCATTCGGAACGCAAATATCAATACGTTGTATGTATTTGTTAATATTTTCTATTTTATCTTTATGATACCAAATTGTATCTTCACGTTCATTTTCTTTATTATGAATGTTAAGATATTGTTTTTTACCGTTCTTAATAGCATTAAAAAACGCTCTCTTTCCGTGATGTGGTTCGCCTCTTTCCCCAAAATAATCACTTGCCTTACTATGAGTAATATTATTCAGAGCGTTACCGTCAAATTGTATACGAGCAAACCCTTCTTGATTGTCATTTGTTACTAAATCTGAATAGCCATCTGATGAACTTTTAGAACGAGTAGTACAGAAATAATAAGGACGTTTTGAAGAGAAACCAGTAACACCAGGAAATTGTTCTCTATCTACGTTAGATTTACTTAATTTAAAAGAATTAGACTGTAGTATTCCAAGAAGATTATCAAACCAACAAAAATGCCACACAACTGGGGATGTTATTTCATTAAGTTGCTTTTTAACTATATTTTCAACTATACGATATATTTTATTATATTTTTTACTTTCGCCTCTTAATGACATACCATAAGATAATCCTAATTTAATACCATTTTGGAAATAATTATCAATCTGATTTAAAATTAATTTAGGGTTATTGTTATTGTAATTCGCACTACAAATAGTATCAGGATACATTTTCATCTGACGGCTATTATTAGATATCGGTTGTGATAAATCATATTTGACAATATCAACATAAATGTCATTATTTTTAGAACCACCTATTAATTTATAAAGACTTCTTTTTTGCTCATATGTTGGAGGACATGCGAGTTCAAAAGAATTATCACCACATCTGATAGCACCTAATTGTACAAATCTACCGATAGTCATTCCTGTAATATAAGAGATTGACATATGATCGATGTTTGGACCAAAATATAGCAACATACCATTAGGTAGAATATAACCTCGGGAATTAGGTACATATTCTACAATTTGCCATATTTTTGAAGCAATTTTTATAACTGAATTAATATCATTGATATTATCGGGTGTTGTATTGATAAATTCCTTTGGATTTTCATAACCCTTATCCTTAGTATCATTTACAATACTTTTATATATGTCTTCTCCGCTTTCAAAGTTATCTAATTCATCAGCAAGCTCTTCTTCTGTAAGATTATCAAAATATGAAGTATTACCATCGCTATCAGTCATTTCTATATTATATAACATCATAGATATAGGATTTCCTTCGTCATCTTCATCATAATCCTCTTCAAGATGTCGTTGCCATGATATCGTTTCAATTGCGTCATAGTCTACCTCATTATACCATTCATTTAGAAGCATATCATTTTGTTTTTTGTTTCATCTTATTATATCTATCTTTGGCTGCTTGATAGTAACTGTTTTTAACTACCGAAGGGGTTGAATTACGTTTTGTTTCTGTATCACCATTAAAATATGGCTTATCTCCGTTTTCAATATCTTTATTCCACATAGAACAAGTATTGCGGAATGTATTATAATGAGGGTTATTAGATATATAACGACCGTCATTATTAAATCTAAAACGATTATTACGTTCTCTTTCGTTAAATTTATTTTCAGCTGGTGTTTCTATTTCTTTTATTTTATTATTAAAGACTACTGTAACACCATTGCGGAATGTAATGTAAGGTATTTTTGTTGTTCTTGGTTCGATATTGGCTTCTTTTGGAGAATTATATACGCCATCTATAATATCGTCAGTAATATTATGTAAATCAAGCCACATATTATCGTAATCTAGTTTTATTTGACCGTAATGACTCATTTTAGCCCAAGCATCTCTATCGTGATTTTTTGTAAATACATCACGTAGAATATTACTTTTAAATGATTCATTTAATGAAGCCTTATAACGGCTTAAATCTTCAAATAAATTAGATACTATTTTATATATCTTATCTTCGTTAATCATTTTAATAATTAATTATCCTTTATTATTTGCTTGTTGCTCAAGTTCAGCGAGTTTTTTAAAATATTCAGACATTAAATAGTAATCTCTTGCGCCGACCATAAAACCTGTATTTTTATAAATTTCTTCAAAACTATCAGTTCCTAAGATTTCACGTGCAACCTGCTTTGCTAATTCCCGTTTATCACTGGCTTCAGTTAATACTCTGTTTACATTTTCTCTTATCAATTTAGAAAGATTTTCGCTATTTAGTTTTATTGTTCATTTCATTTTTATATTTTCGGTTATCTACTTATATATAAGTAGATAAATTTTCACAAAAAGATGACTAAAGTAATAAAGATTACTACAGAACAATATAATAGGTATATTTTCGAAGGAATTGATTATAAAAAACAAGGAACGCAGTATGATGCTGCTCCAATTGATTTTAGTATTAATCAAGATAAAACAGATAAAGGCAATATTGGCAAAAATAGTGTTGATACTCGTGTTTTTGGTAATAAACAAGATATTTTACACGGAGATGGCACAGCAAGTAAAAAAACAAAAACGCTATATCAACAAAATAATAGTAAACGTTCAGCAATAAAATTTTATCAAAGTATTATTAATTACGTAACAAATGGAAGACAAGGTGAAATATACACTGACGAATATTTGGATAAAGCAACGTATACTGCTGTAATGAAATGGTTTAGTAATAATTATTCCGATAATCGTATTATTGATGGCGCAACTAAAGCATTAAATCGAATACAGACAGAAGCCGAACCATATTTTCAGAAATATGATAGAGTAAATAATAGTGATACAGATGACAAAATTGCTAGATATAATACTGGTATCGTACCTTCGACTAATATAAAATATATTGCATTGTTTTCAATGACAGATTTTAATTTTAGTGACGCAATTAAACACGGTATGCTTAGACAAAATGGTAATACCGATGAAATATTAGGTATTGATAAAAGTCAGAGATTAGGGCAAGGTCGTTCATATGATACAATAGGTATAACATATGATGGTAAATATCAGCCTAATATTGCGCAAAATTTTTCTCTAAATAATGTACAAAATGGACATTATAAACAACAATTTGGTTTTAATGGAAATGATGGTTATTCTTCTGTTACTCAATTTATTGATAAATCAATTTTATATGCGTCTTATGCTTTAAAGCAAGAAAATTATAATCCTGATTTTATAATTGCAGCCCCATCTTCATCTAAATTTAATGATTATTATTGCCAAAATTTAAGTCATAAAATAGGTAAAGAATATATCCGAGATTTTTTCCAACGAAATATTGTAAATGTTAAATTTGATGACGGTAGAGATATTTCAGATATGAAGAAACGAGGATTTTCTGATAAAGACATTATAGAATTTTCAACACAAGTAAAAGGTGTTGCTTATACTGAGATTGCTCATATTATATCGCAGCCTTTACGAAATTTTATTTATGATAATCAAAATTATTTTGGTAATATTTCAAAAGTAAAGAATAGTAGAGAAAAAGCCAATATTGATGACGTTTTTGATTGTACTATGACATATGCTTATAATACAATTATTGAAAATATTTTATCTAATGAAATGGATAATTATTTAGTTAAGAATTTTATGAATAAGTCCTTAACTTTACAAAAATCATATGATTCGCAACACTTGATAAAACAAGTGTTTAGTATAATAAAAATGAAAATAGGTCTTAAAGTTTTTAACCAAATATTACTTCAAATTCAAAATCTAACTCAACAATATGTTGCACAATTACAAGAAAGAGGATATAAATTAAGATTTAATACTAAGCGGTTTAAAATAACACAGTTTAAAAAACAATTTAGACCATTTTTACATAATGTATATATTGTAGCTGATACTAATTTAAATAATAATGGTGAATTATTTAAACGTTATCAAAATGGTAAATTCCTTATATTCGATGAAGATATTAATAGTGGAGCAACATTAAAATGTGCAATAGATGCATTACAAGAAAAACTTCCAAATGCAAATAATCAAAATATTTTATGTTTAGTGAATGCATATTCAGCTTCAGGTTATTAAGTTTTATTAACAAAATATATTTGGGTTATTAGTTATAATATAGTATCTTTGCATAAAAGAAAAATATATTATAACTAATAATTTTTTAATATGAATCGTTTTAATAAAGAAACATTTAGTAATTTTCTGAAATGGATTCAGGGAATTAAAAAAGAAAAAATATGTAATGATTTTCTTAATGAAGAAGATACAATGGAGGATATTCTATTTGTATTTAATATTAATGGTGTACAGGAAAATGAATATTACGATATTGTATTTAACGATTTTAGTAAGGTAAAAGAAGATATATTAAATGCATTACAAAATAATTTGAATTTAATTGATGATGATTTGAATATTCTTCTTAAAGAAGAGGATTATCCCAATGATTCACTTTATTTTATTGACATTTATATTGAAAATAGAGAAACAGGTTTAAATATATTGTATGGCACTTATTATCCTAAAGGATTTGAGGAAAAGTACGAAATAATAAATGAAAGTTATTGAATATGAAAGAAGAACAAAAAGCACCCTATGATGTTTGGGTAATTTCTGATTTGCATTTGCAGCATAAAAATATTTTGCGTCATCAGCCTAAACGTATTGAAGCCATGAGTTTAAAAGATTATGATGATATTAAAACTCATGATAAATGGATTATTGATATGTGGCTTAAGACAGTTAAACGTCATGACCACGTTTATGTTTTAGGTGATATGATATTATCCTCACAGCAAAATTCTTTGTTTATTTTACATAAACTTAAATCAACAGGTTGTAAAATACATCTTATCATTGGCAACCATGATAAGTCGACACAAAAATTAACTACTATGTTTGAAACTATTGATTTAATTAAGGTAGTTGATTTTAAGAAAAGTGAATTTCCATTTCTTGATGAAGATTTACCCGTTGTAATGTGTCATTACCCTATGGTTACTTGGCCGCGTAAAGCAGTTGGTGCATTACATTTGTTTGGACATATCCACGCAAATGCTCCACACATTAACTTTGGTGTAACTGAGGGCGATTTAATGATTAATGTCGGATTGGATGCACCTATGGCTAACTATGGACTAATTAATCTTAAAGATATATATAAATGGTATAAATCAAAATTAAATGGTTTAACACCACGAGAATATATCGAAAAAGTTAGTAAAGAAAATCCTTCTTTTGTCAGATAATATCTATTTATAGATAAGATAAATTTATTTTAATGAGATGAGAAGAATTAAACAAAATGAATTGATAGAATCTATAGCAAACGAAGTAAAAAAAACCGTTAATAGTTATAAAAAAGCCAAAATGTATGAGGCATTAAAACATAGTATTGATGAGGTTAAACGTAATAAATTAAACGAAACTGTAGACAGTGGAGTATCCAATGATACACATTTTGCGATATTAAAACCTATTAATAAAATAATCTTTAGTTGGGATTATAGTGGATATGATAATTCTGAATTGAGAGAATTTAAAAAAGATTATTTTATGGACGATATTGTAGATATGGGCTTCAACCCAAAAGAGGTTAAAATACTAACAAAAGCTGCTTGCTTAAGGCAAGGAATTAATCCAGAAGACGAATCTTGTTGGGATAATGCGTATGAATACAAAGTTGAAAGTATAAATAGAAGAAAAACATTAAAAGAAGAATATTATCTTAATTTTTATTAAAAATAATATAATTTATTAAAATCTTTTAATAATATTTTTTATAAAAACCATTCTTTTATTTTGAATTTTTTATAATATTAAACTATTTATAATATGAATAGCATATAAAAATATATAACGTTATGCAGACACTCAAGATAAAATATCATACAAATAAGGAGGAAGATTTGAAACTGATACGTCAGTATCAGAAACAATACTCCAATACCTTGAGGTGGATGTATAACAGATGCGTTGACGGTATCGGAGATACCAAAAGAAAACAACTTGCAAAAACAACACTGAATAATATTCCTTTAATGGAATGTTGGTTTATATCGTCAGCATCAAAAGACGCAAATGCCAAATATATCGCAGACCCTCAGAAAAGAATTATTTTCGGTGGCAAAAAGAATTTCATCAGGCGTTGTAAAGGTCTGATAACAAAAGAGGAATGGCAAAAATGCAAGTTAATGCCCCTATGTTCTATCGGCGAGGCAAACCAAAAAGGAAACAGGAAATTCAAGTTATCTGAAGATTTGTCAAAAGTTATATTTAAACCGAGTGCAAATACACATATTGAATTGATATTCAATGGTCTTGGCAAGAATTACCGAAAAACATTAAGACAATTATATCTATTGCAGGAATCAAAAGCTACACCAATAACATATTATCTTGACGATGAATATGTTTTCATTTCTTATGATGAGGTCAAAATGCAAATAACTGATAAGAGACAAGTTATTGAAAATAGGATAATGGCAATAGACCTTAACCCTAATTATATTGGATGGTCTATTGTTGATTGGAATGAAAACGGAAAATATAATGTAGTTAAATATGGTGTTTATTCCATAAAGGATATAAATGATAAGGAATTTGCGTTGAAAACCCTTCCGTCAAATGACAAGAGAAAGGTTTATCTATCCAATAAACGTAATTATGAGGTAATGCAGATAAGTAAGAACCTTATAAATAAGGCATTGTATTACGGATGTGAAACTTTTGTCTGTGAGGGATTGACAATAGATTCATCTGATAAAGGAAAGGGAAAGAAATTCAATAGGCTATGCAATAACCTATGGTGTAGAGATAAATTAGTTAATAACCTTAAGAAAAGGTGTAACCTTTTCAACATAACATTTAACGAGGTTAAACCAGAATATTCATCCTTTGTGGGCAATATCTTATATAGGAAACATAAGTTACCTGATATGGTATTGGCTTCCATAGAGATAGGACGTAGAGGGTATGAATTTACAAGACAATATATAAAGAAAGATAAAGAAATAAAGAAGAATATAATAATACCAGAAATAAAGGATTTCATTGAAGATTATCTTAAGTCATTGGAAGAATTTGGGATAATTGAGAAGTCCATAAGTTTGGCTAATTTATATTACTTATTAAAAAAATCTAAAATCAGATATAGGTTTTCTTTGGATGATTGGCTCAAAGAGCCAACACATATAAAGTTTTTGAGATGTTTTTCAAAGCGGTCGCTAATATTAAAAATAAGTAATTAATTTTAATAAATTTAATAAAAACATGAATCTGAAAACTTGGTTAGAAGAAGTAAAAGAAAAAATGCGAGAATTAGTGCCTAATGGTACTGTAATATACGATAATGAAGTAAATGAAACATTACGTCGGCAAAAAGGCAGTGCAATCAATCCAAGGTCGAAATCGCAAGATTAAAACAATAGGCATTGTTTCTGCAGAAAATCCTATGGGACAAGTGGCATCAAAGGAATATAACAAGAAGGCTACGGAAGATTTAATAAGACACTTGACCATCGGCCATTATCAGTATTTTATAACTGACGGAATGTATGGTTCACCTGAGAAGTCTGTAATGATATATAATATATCAATAGAAGATACAATAAAACTTTGTTATAAATACAATCAAGAAAGCATCGTTTTTATTGATATGACCAATGGTGATGACGTGTCTTGTCAGTACTGGGAGGGTGACGACCATAATTCCCCATTGAAATTGCAACATGAAGAACATAGATTCATTGATGCAACAGATGACGATGATTTTTATACAAAAATAGGTCGAGAATTTAAATTCAGAATTCCATTTTTTGAATGTGTAAAAAATACATTAAAAGTGCTTGAAGAAGCAAATGAAACAATGGATGTCGACAAGATGATAAATGAATGTATTAACGATAAGTTTACTGGCAAACATAAATATTTATGTAGATGCAAACTTTATTCTAAACGTAAGTTTTAAACAAATTTTAATAAAAAAATATTTGCAGGTTTTATAAATAAGTTGTAAATTTGCAAAACAAAAATAAAAAATAGAGAACTTTGACATCGTGGGATATCATAAAGTTTGAAAAAGAACAAAGATTTAAATTAATTAACTGTAAGGGCATAGTTATAACATTTTATTATATGCTTGCGTAGCTCAGTTGGTTTTAGAGCATCTGACTGTTAATCAGAGGGTCGTAGGTTCGAAACCTACCGCAAGCGCAAAATGGTAGTGTATAGTTAGTTACTTCGATAAATTAGCTAAGTGGATATAGCACAAAACTGTTAATTTTGAGTCCATCGGTTCGATTCCGATATTTATACTTGTAATACTAACTATGGTTTTCTCCATTAATGGTGTCTGGGCAGGTGTGGTCACATTGCGACGGACTGAAAATCCGTTTAACTTAGTTCGATTCTAAGAGATACCACAAAAAACTTATTGTAAAAAATAACGTTACTGCTTGTCATCTAATGGTTAGGCTCGGTGTCTGATACACACCCAATCATGGTTCAAGTCCATGCAAGCAGACTATGAAAAAAGAATTAACTGATAATATTATTAATGAGGCACAAGCCTTATACAATGAAATAGGCAATATTAAGAAAGTTGCCAAAGAAATTCATATTTCGTATGATATATTACGGAATTTTATAAAAAGCGAAAAAATTACACCTAAGAAAAGAGATACCTCTTCATATAGAAGAAATATTAAACAAAGATTAATTGAATATAAAGGTGGGAAGTGTCAAATATGTGGCTATAATAGATGCCAAGAGGCTTTAGATTTTCATCACATTAATCAATCTAAAAAGGATTATACAATATCTGGTGGAACAAAATCCTTTGAAACTCTTAAAAAAGAAGTGGATAAATGTATTTTAGTATGCGCAAATTGTCATAGAGAAATACATGCTGGTATTACGAAAACTGTTTACGGTGAAAAAACAAAGAAACAAGAAATAAAACAGTAGTGATTTAAGAGATACTTCGATAAATTAAAGATATGGTTTTTAAGTTTTTTAGATTTTTTGCTCTTAATAATTTTCTCTGTTTGTTATTTTGCCTCCTTAACTCAGTTGGTAGAGTACGATACTTGTAATATCGCTGTCATTGGTTCGAATCCAATAGGAGGCTCTAATTAAATCCTTAAATGATTCTCAAAGAATTAAATAATTAATAACGTGTCAATTAATTTTAGAGATAATAAGGTGGATTTCTTTATGGTGGAATTGGTAGACACACTACAACAGAGGTTGTAGGCTTGAAAGATAGCGTAAGAGTTCAAATCTCTTTAAAGAAACAATTTTTAACATTTAAAATTTGCAAGTACCAAAAATTCTTTGTAACTTTGCAGTGTTAATAAAACAAAGAGTTCTTTGACATTGTGGAGAATTGAAAATATGCCGACATGGTGGAATTTAGGTTAGACACGAAGGACTTTAGCATAATATGAGTGCATAGGCGAGAAATCCCTATGTAGAAGCAGGCTAATTCGGTGGAACTCCTTGTAAAGTAGCTGTGTTTATTGCTACCTACTAAACAATAATGTAGAAGGACAATACCGAGCTAAATTGTAGATAAGTGGCTTTTAACAGTCTATGGGCTACATAAATGTGTAGAGAGCATATACCTGCAACCTAAGTTAGAAATATAAGACGTTTCAGATTATCTACCAGTCAGAATTGAACTGACAAAAATAAAATTCTATGGGTAATCTATCAAGTAAAATTGAAATACTATTTACTGTTTTAAGGTTTTGATAAAAGTGAAAAATACTTGTCTTATTACTTGCAAGATTTCTAATATGGTTATAATATGTTCCAGACTACAACGTTATATAATTATTAACTGGGAGTTAGGTGGTTTATAACAGGGATAGAAACCCTGATAATTATGTAATGGTTATGGTAACATAGAGTAGCAGGAAAATCCTTTGGGCATTGCGCCCATGTGGGTTCGAGTCCCACTGTCGGTACAACTAACATTATTAACTTAAAACAAAAAAATGGACTACATTTACAAAATGACAACAACAGATGGAAAGAAAACAATCTGTACAAGAAAAGTAAGAACAGAAGAAGAGGGAGAGTTTCAAGCAAAAGAGCTTCTCAAAAACTCTAAAGACGCGATAACAATAGAATACTACTCTAAAAAGGGAGAACTAAATAAACGCATTCCTTCAAGAGAGGAAATCATCTGTAACTACATACTAAAAATGTATGCAGATATATACAATAAACCTCTCAAAAAATACCCAAATGTATCTAAAGAAGCTGTCTATAAAGCTACTTCAAGGATAGTAAATGACATAGAAGGATATCTGAATATACCTTACAACGGAGACAGAACATCTTTAGAAGAAGAGGTAACTTTCATACAACAACACATAGAAGACTTAAGAGATGAGTTGGACGATGAAAAAAGAAAGCAAGAAATGGATCTCTACAATGCAGGTATTGTAGATATTATGGATACCTATTAACAAAACCAGAACAATCTAGAATAATATGATTATACTGTACAAAATAACAAAAACAGACAATACAACTGAGTTTACATATGTCTCAGTTGATAACGAAACAGATGCAATAATTCGTATAAAAAAGCTTCTCAAAGAAGATGATATACTAAAAGTATGTTACTATATAGAAAAAGGAGCAGAAGTAGATGAAAAAAAATACGAAAAGCTTGCTGCTTTAGTAAATAAATATTTCCCAATGGGGGGAAATAATCCTCAAACTACAGTAATCATGTATTATAAAAAAGCAGTAGAAAAAGCAGCTTATCATATAAAAGCTGCCGAAAACTTCATGTCTAAACTCTGCCATAAAGAGATTAAATACGAAGGAGATCGTGACAACCTCATAGAGATAGATAACTTTATATCTAAATATATAGACACAACTGTCAAAGATATAAAGATAATCTTAACTACAGCAGGAGAATCTTCTGTAATTACAGAAAAAGAACCACACAACTATATAAAGTATAACTATCAAAAAGCGTTAAACATAGGTGAAAAGTTGTATCCCAACAATGTAGAACGCACTATACATAGTTATGCAGTTAGTATAGTAGCAGAAGAAGGCACAAAAAAACTTATAGAAGCAATTGACTATATTAAAAAATGTGGTGAAGAGCTTTATAACATAAAATGCTGCCCTTTTGAAGAAGGTAGTATGTGTGAGTATATCAATCAAAACCAATATGATACAATACTCTTAGGAAGACGTATCTTGAAAGATATACAAACAAAACTCGATACTAAATATCATGATTATGATACATGGCTAACACATGTAGCCAAATTCATAAAGTGGTATATGGAAGACCTTACATCTCATAAATAAGAGATACCTCTGAACTACATAGTTTATGTGTTAAAACATTCTTATATGCTTACGTGAAAAGTGCGTAAGGTATAAGAAAGAAGTAAGTTCATAACTTACGAAAACTGTTTCAAGAAAGCCCA
>ENA-ORRO01000445-ORRO01000445.1-human-gut-metagenome-genome-assembly--contig:-NODE-445-length-35693-cov-2.803440_pt1 | contig 35693 bp, 31 predicted proteins | sample MGYA00242176_ERZ509136 | MGnify/ENA primary metagenome ERZ509136 (study PRJEB26280, sample SAMEA2338644) | human gut metagenome | biome: human gut; feature: human-associated habitat; material: faeces...
CACGCCTTCTAAGCGTGCGGTCATGGGTTCGAATCCCCTCGTGGACGCCATCTATAAATCACCTCGGTTATTCCGAGGTTTTTTTATAGTTAAAAAAATATTTAAAACACCTATAAATAGGCATTATGAGCAATTACTTCAACGCATTTTATTTCTAAATCCTTTATAATCATAGATGTAGAAAGGTTTTGGTGATAAATATGAATAAAAATAATTACTCTTTATATCGTTTAATGAATATCTATATGAATGATTCTCTTGCAGGAATCCGTTTCTTCTATAATATCAAATGGCCTCAAGGCTTTGTTTGTGAAGAATGTGGTAGTTCACATTATATTTATGATGAAGATAACAGATGTTTCATCTGTGCTCATTGTGGACATAAAGAAGACTTACTTGCACATACTGTCTTTTCAGAATGTCTAGATAATCCTAATTCTCTTGTCTTAGGACTTTATCTATGTCTTACAAGCAAGCGTAGAGTGACTCAGAAAGAACTTGCCCAGCTTGTAACTATTCCTACTAAGAGCGCTGCAATACTTATTAAGAATACAGAAATGATTGATGAACTGGTAGTTGTATTGATGAATGTAATATCCAGGAGGATATTATTAAGAAGATGTTTGAAGTAACTGAAAATCCCTTATTAAAAAATGTATCTTATAGTAATAAGAATGAGTCAAATCGTGCTATAATACCAACGAAAGCAGGGTGATTTATATGACAGAAACAACAGGTTCAATTATTAATATAGTAAATACTGGGCAGGTGATTACATTAACTGTAAAGTATATGGTTGATCATCACGTTTATTCATTTAAAGAAGAAGCTGTATTAAAGCCAGCAAGACAATTACTATTATTTAAATCTAAAAGAAAAGTACCTGTGTTAGGTACTTTAAGAGTAGGACAGGAAGTCACTGTCTATTATGATGAAAAGCATCCAAGTACTGCTTATCTTAAAGATAATGCGAGATAGAATGTTTATAAGTTTCTAGGAAGATGATAAAGGATAGAAAGCATAGCCATTCAAACAAGCCTGTAATATCTGCAAGAAAGTATAATACAGTCGTTAACATAAGACATAATGATATCAATAGCTGCAGGAGCTTATAGGCTAAGTAAGTATGAGTTTGATGTAAATCATAGAGAAACATTACAAGAGTAATGACTATGAATACAATTCCAATAAAACCTATATAAGTATGACATTCTGAAAAGAAGTCATGACTTGATCTTTTAAAAGGCATAAAAAGACTTATAAGAAGACATAGACCCGATATATGGACAAGTGCTTTACGTTTTGTGATTTGGTATAACTGATACCAGTAATAGATTAAAAACACAAAGAAAAAGCACTGCATTGGATAATGATATTGTCGCATGCTCATAACTCCAGATAAATTATTATGTATTAAACTGAGTCTGGATGCAAAATATGCCAGTATTATAAGAAAAATGATATGTACCATAAAAACCTCCTGCTTCATTATAACCGCTTCTATTTGAGAAGAATAGAAAGATATGCTAAAATATATTAAATGTGATAGGTTGAACATATTGAAAGGAGTATTATGAAACACAATAATGTTAAAATCATGCCTTTAGGTGGACAAGCCGAAGTAGGCAAGAGTATGTACAGTATAGAAGTAAACGGAAAGATTTTCATCATTGATGCAGGTTACCGTTTTCCGGATTTAGATAAGCTTGGTGTTGATATCATCATTCCAAGTTTTGATTATTTAATTGAAAGAAAGAAGGATATTGTCGCCATCATTATCACCCATGGACATAATGATGTTATGGCAGCATTACCTTATTTATTGAATGCTATTCAGGGTGTTCCTGTATATGCGCCTAATTTAACTGCAGACCTCATTGAAATGATGATTGATCATTATCAAAGACATCAGAAAAAGAATCTTCATATGGAACTCATTCGTGTAAAACGTGATGAATCTATTAAGATTGCTGGTATTCCAGTAGAATTCTTCCCTGAAACACATTCTATTCCCGGAAGTGTTGGTGTAGCTATCTGGACACCTGATGGATATGTTGTATATGGTGGAGAGTTCATTATTGACTTTGGGTCTCCTGAAGGATTTAGATGTAATATCCAGAAGATGATGGAGATTGGAAAGAAGGGCGTTCTTGCCTTAATGGTTGAATCATCAGGCGCAAGTAATCCTGGTTATACTTCACCAAATCATAAGCTTACAAATAAGATTGAATCTATGTTTGAAGATGCATCTGGTAGAATTATTATTTCTTCTTATGCCCAGAACGTCTTTAGAACAAAAGAAATTGTAGAACTTACTAAGAAATATCATCGTCAGATTGTCTTCTATGGTCGTGATAAGTATGATCAGACAAATAGTATTATTCGCTTAGAAAAGACAACACGTGAACCTGTTATTACTGTTCCAAGTAAATATCTAGGTAAGAAAGAAAATGTAGGTATTCCAGCAAAGGATTCTAACTATGTTATTCTTTTAAGTGGTGCACCTAATACAATCTATAATGATATTTGTGATATTTTAGATGGTGGGGATGAACTATTAAAAATTAGAGAAGGGGATACATTTATTGTTGCTTCTCCAGTACTTCCAGGTACTGAAAAAATTGCGAATAAAGCACAGAATGATTTATTTAGAACTCCTGCTGATGTTCACATTCTTAAAAATAAAGAATTACCATCAATGCATGCATCTATTGAAGATATTAAAGTCTTTATTCAGTTATTTAATCCTAAGTACTATGTACCAATCAAAGGTGAATATCGTCGTTTTGTAGCTAATGCACATATTGCTAATGAAATGGGCATTGATAATGATCATATCGTAATATTAGATAATGGTGAAAAGTGTACTTTTGAAAATGGACAGTTAGATGAAAACCGTGAAGTCATTGAAATCGAAGATGTCATGATTGATGGTATTGGTGTAGGTGATGTTGGAGAAAAGGTTATTGATGACCGTATCCAGTTATCTAATGATGGAATTGTAGTAGTAGGTGTCACTATTGATTCACGTACTAAAGAAATCATTGCCCAGACAGACTGCCAGACACGTGGATTTGTTTATTTAAAAGATTCTGGTTATGTCATTAAAGAAATTATTAATATCTGTGAGGGTGTTGTTTCTAAATTAAAGGATGATCCTCAAATGGATGTTCAAGATATACGTAATGAGATGAAAGAATTATCTATGCGTTATATTATGAAAGAAACAGGTAAGAAACCTGTATTCATTGGTGTTGTAGTAGAAATATAAGCAGGATTTATTCCTGCTTTTTAAAACTGTGAAAGGAAGTGAAAACATGGCTGAAAAGAAAACAAAGAAACCTAAAAAAGCACCTGTATCCAAACAGCCAAAAAAACAAGAAGAACCTAAATCTAACAAGATCAAAGTAAGACTCATCGCCTTATTCTTATTGTTTATATTCTTTATTAGTATATGTCAATTAGGAATAGTAGGGGGATTCTTCCATACACTCATGGTTTATATTTTTGGTAGTATGATGATTTATCCAATTCTTATTATACTCTCTATTATATCTGCTTATTTTGTAATAAAGGGAGAATCACCTCAATGGAAAGGACCACAAGCTATAGGGCTTGTTATGATGATTATTGGTATCTTACTTATTTGTACGTATGCAGGTAATATGCATTCTACAGGTAGTATGAATAACTATATAAAGCATGATGGTGTAACAAGTGGTGGTTTAATAGGTTCATTATTATATGCACCACTAAGTGCTTTATTTTCTCCTATTGGAACGCTTATTTTTGGTATTATTTTACTGCTTGCTGGTCTTGCATTATTCTCTAGTAAGTATATTCATCAATATAGGATCAAGCAGAATGAAAAGGAAGCACAGGATGCAGTAGAAGTATTTGAAAACAAGAAAGAAACATCTAAAGTGAAGGATTTCTTTGCACCTAAACAAAAAGAAAAGGGATTCTTCCCTGATAAAGTATTTGAAGAGAAAGAACCTTTAAAGGAACCTGATATAGATCTTACTTTTAATCAAAAGAGTATGCGTTTAGATATTGAAAAGAAGAAACCTAAAAAGATGGAATACAAGGATGGTGTTTATCAGCTTCCTTCATTTGATCTATTAAATCCTATTCGTAATACAGGTAATTTATCAGAAGAAGCCAAACATGCTAAAAATACAGGAAAGATTCTTGAAAACATGTTTGAAGAATTTGGTGTCAATGCAAATGTAGTACATCTCTATATTGGACCTACAGTTACTAAATTTGAAATTAAGCTAGAAGCAGGTACACGAGTTAATCGTATCTTGCAGTTACAGGATGATATTCAGCTTGCATTAGCTGCCAAAGAAATTAGAATTGAAGCACCTATTCCAGGTAAACCTTATGTAGGTATTGAAGTGCCTAAAAAAACAGCCGCTATGGTCCCATTTAATGAAGTTTATCAGCTTTCTATGCGTGATCATACATGGGATAACAAGTTAGCTGTTCCGCTAGGTAAAGATGTATCTGGCAATCTTATTGTCGCAGAACTTAATAAGATGCCTCATTTACTTATTGCAGGGGCGACTGGTTCAGGTAAATCAGTCTGTGTGAACTCTATTATTACTTCTATTCTTATGAAAGCAACACCAGATGAGGTAAGACTCATTCTTGTGGATCCTAAAAAGGTTGAATTATCTAATTATAATGGCGTACCTCATTTATTATCTCCTGTTGTCACTGATCCTAAAAAAGCAGCAGGTGTATTACAGCAGGTTGTTGCAGAAATGGAAAGACGTTATGAAGTTTTTGCTGATAATGGACAGCGTAATATGGAATCCTATAATATTTATGCAAGAACATTCAATGAAAAGGCTAATGACGAAGATAAAAAAGAAATCATGCCTTATCATGTTGTGATCTTAGATGAAGTTGCTGATTTAATGATGGTCGCTTCTAAAACAGTAGAAGATTGTATTATGCGTATTTCACAGATGGCTCGTGCTGCAGGTATTCATCTTATTGTCGCAACACAACGACCATCTACTGATATTATTACAGGTGTTATCAAAGCTAATATTCCATCACGTATTGCCTTTGCAGTGTCTTCAAGTGTTGACTCACGTACAATATTAGATGCAACAGGGGCTGAAAAACTACTCGGAAAAGGGGATATGCTCTTTAGTCCAATGGGTTCTAGCTCACCAGTACGTGTACAGGGTGCATTTGTGGCAGATGAAGAAGTAAGTCGTGTTGTAGAGTTTGTTTCTAAACAGATGGATGCAAATTATGATGATAATTATGTGAATGCAAAAGAAGTATCCAATGGTGGTTCTTCAGTCAATGATTCTTTAGATGATACAGAAGAAGAATATGAAGAATGCCGTGAATTTGTCATTAAAGAACAACGTGCAAGTACTTCTTTATTACAAAGAAGGTTCAGAATTGGCTATAATAAAGCAGCTCGTATCATGGATCAATTAGAACAAAATGGTGTTATTGGCCCACAGATAGGTTCTAAACCAAGGGAAGTTTATATTCGAGGTTATAGCGAAGAAGATATTTAAGATATCTTCTTTTTTTGATTAATTAATCTTAACACTTTATAAAGTAGCAATAAAGTGTTAAGATTAATGTATATCAAAAGGAGGAATTGAATAATATGAAAAAGCTTATGGCATCTGCTGTAGTACTTTCAATGGTACTCGTTGGCTGCGGTTCTAGTTCTAAAAAGGACACAAAAAAACCAGAAATCGCTTTGATTACTGACTCAGGAGGAATTAACGATAAGTCGTTCAACCAGTCAGCATGGGAAGCAGTAAAAGAGTATGGAACTAAAAATGATAAGGGTTATAAGTATTATAAACCTGCTTCATTTGATACTGCTGGTTATAAGGATCAGATCAAGAACGCTGTTGACAATGGTGCAAAAGTCGTTGTTTTACCAGGTTTCAAATTTGCTGCTGCATTAGGTACAATCCAGAATCAAGAAAAATACAAGGATGTTAAGTTCGTTGCGATCGACTTCACACCTACTGATGAAAAAGATAACGCTGTAGATGTTGCAGATAATGTTTACTGCGCAACTTATAAAGAACAGCAGCCAGGTTATTTAGCTGGTTATGCTGCTGTAAAAGAAGGCTACACAAAGATTGGCTTCATGGGTGGTATGGCACTTCCTGCAGTAATTAACTATGGTTATGGTTATTTACAGGGTGCTAACGACGCTGCAAAAGAATTAAATATTAAAGTTTCTGCAAAATATACTTACACAGGTACATTCAATGAATCACCAGAAATTAAGACTAAAGCTACTGGATGGTACAATGGTGGTACTGATGTAATCTTTGCTTGTGGTGGACAGATTTGTAACTCTATCTTCGCTGCTGCAGAAGATACAAACAAAAAGTCTATCGGTGTAGATAGTGACCAGAAAGATGATTCTAAAACAGTTATTACTTCAGCTATGAAGGGTGTTAAACAGACTGTATTAGATGAAATCACAAATGCTTTCAATAACAAGTTTGAAGGTGGCGCTCATGTATTAGGTGCAGAAGGCGACTACATTGGTCTTTCAACTGATTTCTCAAGATTAAAGAAATTCACAAAGAAAGATTACGAAAAAGTATTCAAAGATGTTAAAGATGGTAAAGCAAAGATTATTACTTACTCAGATGTTGATGAAAATGCGAAGGGTGATCCTAATACAAAGGTATTAAAGGATGCTTTAACTAATGTAACAGTATCTTACGAAAACTAAATAGAACCTATAAAAGTGGCTTAAATAGCCACTTTTTTTGATTGAGAAAGATAACAGATAGGCAACAAAGATAGATTCCTCATACCATAAGACAGCATTTTTAGCATACACCATAAAAACAAGGACCAAAGCTTATATATGCTCTTGTCCTTATTTGCTTTTTCAATAACCGCTTCCATAGCTTCTCTAAAAACAGCTGATGGTTTAATTTTAGTTTTTACACGCTTCTCTAAACTCTGTAACAAACTTAGTCTTGTAACTTACACCAACTGCTTTCATATTGCTTTTTAATCAAATTTTCCCATATTGATTCATTTAAAAAAACTAATTTTAAAACAATAAGGGATATAATCTGAACGATTGTGGTAGTGTCTTTTAATACCCTGTTGATTTTTTATATAAGTCATACCTTCTCTCACTAAATCCTATCAGATTAATACTTTTACACATATCAACATTAATATCATTCCAAGCTCTTATCAAATCTCTCATTTTGTATATGTTTCTTTATATTCAAAAATACATTTAGTTATTTTTAAAGTAAGTAATTTATAGTATAATATGGTCAGAGGTGAGAATATTGGAATATGCTATTGAAATGCTTAATATCACAAAAGAATTCCCTGGTATTAAAGCAAACGACGATATTACTCTTCAAGTAAAAAAAGGCGAAATTCATGCTTTATTAGGTGAGAATGGTGCCGGTAAATCTACTTTGATGAGTATTTTATTTGGTCTTTATCAGCCTGATGTGGGTGAAATAAAGATTAATGGACAAAGCGTTAAAATCAATGACCCAAATGATGCCAATAAATATAACATTGGTATGGTGCATCAGCATTTTAAACTTGTTCATAATTTCACTGTATTGGAAAACATTATTTTAGGGGTTGAAGAGAAGGGGTTATTTGGTAAACTTAAAACAGATAATGCGCGCAAAAAGGTGATGAGCTTATCTGAGAAGTATCATTTAAACATTGATCCAGATGCAAAGATTGAAGATATTACTGTTGGTATGCAGCAGCGTGTAGAAATCTTAAAGATGTTATATAGAAATAATGATATCTTGATTTTTGATGAACCTACTGCAGTACTCACTCCACAGGAAATTGATGAGTTAATGAAAATCATGAAGGAACTTATTAAGGAAGGTAAATCCATCATTTTCATTACTCATAAGTTAAATGAAATCAAAGCAGTAGCGGATCGCTGTACAATCATTCGTAAGGGACGTTATGTTGGTACAGTCAATGTAGCTGATGTGACTAAAGAACAGTTATCAGAAATGATGGTTGGTCATAAGGTAAACTTAACAGTCACTAAAGATGATCATGAACCATCTGATGTTGTATTAAAGGTTGACCATTTAAGCTATCAGCCTAAGACTTCAGACAAACTTCTTTTAAATGATGTTTCATTTGAAGTAAGAAAAGGGGAAATTGTTTGTATTGCTGGTATTGATGGCAATGGTCAAAGTGAGTTGATTTATAACTTAACAGGTCTAGAACAGCCTAATATGGGTCATGTTTACTTAAATGATGAAGAGATTACACATAAGAGTATTCGTTATCGTAATGATCATGGTTTATCTCATATCCCAGAAGACCGTCATAAACATGGGTTAGTTCTTGATTATACTCTTGGTGAAAACTTGATTTTAAAATCATATTATAAGAAAGACTTCCAGAATCATGGCATTATTAATTTTGACGCAATGAATACTTATGCTGATCGTCTTATTGAAGAATATGATGTACGTTCTGGTGAAGGTAGAAATTCTATTGTACGTGGTATGTCCGGTGGTAACCAGCAGAAAGCTATCATTGCAAGGGAAGTAGAACAGAATGATGACCTACTTATTGCAGTACAGCCTACACGTGGTCTAGATGTTGGGGCTATTGAATTTATTCATAAGCAGATTGTTAAGACAAGAGACAACAATAAAGCAGTATTACTTGTGTCACTTGAACTTGATGAAGTTATGAACTTATCAGATCGTATTTTAGTGATGTATGAAGGGGAAATCGTTGCGGATCTTAATCCAAAAGAGACTACTATTCAGGAATTAGGACTTTATATGGCAGGTTCTAAGAGAGGAGAAGGTTATGAAAAGTAATAAACCCGCTTTAATGGAACGTGCCAGCTTCAAATCAATTGTGTCTTCTTTACTCGCAATTTTAATGGGGCTAGTCGTTGGTTTTATCATTATCTTAATTGCTAATCCTAGTGATGCATTACAGGGATTATCTATTTTATTAACAGGTGGCTTTAGAGAAGGTTTATCTAGTATTGGACAAGTTATTTATTTAGCTGTACCAATCATGATGACTGGTCTATCTGTTTCATTTGCTTATAAATGTGGTGAATTCAATATCGGTGTACCTGGACAGTATTTGGTAGGTTGCTTCACTGCTGTATTTATCGCTTTAAGAGCAACTTTTATTCCAGATAACTTAGTTTGGATTTTTGCTATTTTAGGAGCTGGAATTGCTGGCGCTTTATGGGCACTTATTCCTGGTATCTTAAAGGCTGCTCGTAATGTAAACGTTGTTATTTCTGGTATCATGTGTAACTATATTGGTATGTTACTTGTTATCCAGGGTATTAAAGCCACTATCTACAACTCTACTGGTGCAGAAAGTTATGCTGTATCTAAAGCACGTAGTATTCCTGGATTTGGCTTAAATCAGATCTTTGGTGATCGTGTTAACCTTGGTATTATCATTGCAATCTTACTTTGTGTACTTGCTTGGTTTATCATGAATAAAACTACTTTTGGTTATGAACTAAAAGCATGTGGTTTCAATAAAGATGCAGCAAGATATGCAGGTATGAACGAAAAGAAATGTATCGTTTTAGCCCTTATGATTTCAGGATTCTTTGCTGGAGTAGGTGGTGCCTTAACTTACTTATGTGGTACTGGTAAAACATTACCAATCACAGAAACATTACCAAACGAAGGCTGGAACGGTATCCCAGTTGCCTTACTTGGTTTCTCTAATCCAATTGGCTGTATCTTTGCTGCCTTATTCATTGGTTATATGAATGTTGGTGGTAACTATATGCAGGCACTTAATATTGCGATTGAAGTTATTGATATTATCGTTGCTGTTATTATCTACTTTGCTTCATTCACATTATTCATTAAAGCCTTATTAGAACGTTATCAAAGAAATAAAAAGAGAAAAGCAGAAATACAGAATAAAGGAGGTAAAACAGAATGAGTATAGTTTATTTCCTTTTTGCTCAGACTTTACTATTTGCCATTCCATTAATGATTGTTGCTTTGGGTGGTATGTTCTCTGAACGAAGTGGTGTTGTTAACTTAGCCCTTGAAGGTATTATGATCATTGGTGGTTTTGCTGGTGTATTCTATTTAAATTATATGCAGTCTAATGATATTCTTCATGGTCTGCCACTATTATTAACAGGTTTACTTATTTCTGGTATTGTTGGTATACTATTTAGTATGCTTCATGCCTTTGCAGCCATTCATTTAAGTGCTGACCAGACTATTTCTGGTACTGCATTAAATATGCTTGCTCCAGCACTTGGTATCTTCATCGCAAAAACTGTACAGGATGGTATGCAGAACGTTTCATTCACTAATGAATTCAGAATTTCTGAAGTTCCTGGACTTAGTAGTATTCCAGTACTTGGTGATTTATTCTTCAAGAACTGCTATTTTACTACATTCCTAGGCATTGCGATTCTTATCATTTCTTGGTATTTCCTTATGAAAACTAAGACTGGTTTAAGAATCCGTTCTTGTGGTGAAAACCCTCAGGCAGCAGATGCTGCAGGGATCAGTGTTTATAAGATCAGATATCTAGGTGTAGGTATTTCTGGTTTCTTAGCTGGTATGGGTGGACTTATTTATATTCTACCTATCTCTACAGAATTCACCTGCACTGTTGCTGGTTATGGTTTCTTAGCTTTAGCTGTATTAATCTTTGGTAACTGGGCACCATTAAGAATTGCTGGTGCAGCATTCTTCTTTGGTTTCATGAAGACATTGTCTTATACATATAACTCAGTTCCATTACTTGCTAAAATGTCTTTACCTGATACAACATATAAATTAATTCCATATGTTGCCACTTTAATTCTATTAGCATTCACATCTAAGAACTCAGCTGCGCCTCGTGCAGATGGTGTGCCTTACGATAAGTCTAAACGTTAATAGAGTCGGACTCCCTAGGGAGTCCTTTTTTCTTGCACTACTATACAAAAAAGTTATAATGAATAGAGAAAGAAAAGAGGTATACAATGAACAAGATCTATCAAATGAATGGATATCAACTTCACTTGATTTCATCTAAGAAATTTAAAGATATTACAATCTCTGTTCGTTTTAAAGGACGTTTTACAAGAGAAACAGTCACAAGTAGAAGTGTTCTAGGATTTTTAATGATCACTGGAACTATGAAGCATCCAACACAAAAGGACTTATCTAGAACACTAGAAGATTTATATGGTGCAAATCTTTCTGCTAATATTTCTTCAGCAGGTAAAGGCCATATTATTACTTTTAAGAATACATGTGTTAATCAGGAGTTCCTTCCTATCAATGAAAATCTACTCATTAAACAGGTAGATTTATTAAATGAATTAGTGAATCATCCTTATATAGTGGATAACCATTTCGATGAAGAAATGACTGAACTTAAAAAACAAGAAATCACATATCGTATTATGGCTGATATGGACGATAAGATGGGCTATGCCTTTGATCGTATGGTAGATTATATGGGCAGAGGAAGTGTGCTAGGATTACGTTCTACAGGTTATATAGAGGATATGGATAACATCAATGCTTATACTCTTGTAGAGACATATAAAGATATGATCCAAAATGATGATAAGCATGTTTATGTAGTAGGAGATATAGATGAAAGTATCGTTTCTATTTTTGAGGAAAGATTACAGTTCCCACGTGCAGTTCATGAGCCTTATCCTACTGCTTATATTTATCAGAATGAGCGTATTCATCTTTTAGATATCATTGAAAAACAGGATATCGTCCAGTCTAAGCTTGTTATGGGGTATAAGGCAAACTGCTGTACCTTAAGTGAAAATACAGCTGCAATGAGCGTATTTTCTAATTTATTAGGAGGTTATTCTCAATCCAGACTATTCCAGGTAGTCAGAGAAAAGAACAGCTTATGTTACTTTATTCATTCAAGTTATGATCCGATGAATGGTATTATGACCATTGCAGCAGGTATTGATATGAATAATTATGATAAGACTAAAGAGTTAATTGGAAAACAGATCAAAGACTTACAAGCTGGGCATATCACTGATGAAGAATTATCAATGGTAAAGACAATGCTTATCAATGCATTATCTAAAGTAGATGATGATCCTGATGCCATTATCTCATTCAACTGGAGAAGAGATATTATTAATAGTCAGGATACAATTGAAGATAAGCAGAATGCGATTAGAAATGTCACTAAAGAAGATGTCATCAAATGTGCTCAAAGTATAGAACTAGATACAATCTATTTCTTAACTGGAAAGGAGTTCTATGAAGAAAACTTATTATCCAACAATTAAAGAAACTGTATATCATGAAAAAATGAGCAATGGACTTAATGTCTATCTCATGCCTAAGGATGGTTTCACTAAGACATATGGTTTATTTTCAACACGTTTTGGTTCTATTGACCGTAGCTTTGTTCCTCTAGGAGAAACAGATTTAATCACAGTACCTGATGGTGTCGCTCATTTTCTAGAACATAAAATGTTTGATATGGAAGATGGAGATGCCTCAGAAAAGTTTGCTGCACTTGGTGCGAGCAGTAACGCCTTCACTTCTCATAGCCGTACTGCTTATTTGTTCAATACAGCTGCAAATGTTGATGAATGTACTGAATTATTATTAGATTTCGTTCAGAAACTCAATGTTACACCTGAAAGTATTGAAAAAGAGAAGGGCATCATTAATCAAGAAATAGGCATGTATAATGATGATCCTGACTGGCGTGGTTATTTTGGTGCCATCAGCAACCTTTATCATAATCATCCTGTTAGAATTGATATTGCCGGTACTGTTGAAACAGTGGCAGAAATTGATTATGACATCTTACAAAAGTGCTATCATACATTCTATCATCCATCGAATATGATGTTATTTGTGTCAGGAAACTTTGATCCAGAACACCTCATGTCTATTATTAGAGATAATCAGGCAAAGAAAGATTTCAATGATATGCCACCAATTGTAAGAGGGGATCATAATGAACCAGAAACCATCTTTAAAGCTTATGAAGAAAATGAGATGGATGTTACTATGACTAAGGTCAATGTTGCAATAAAAGTCAACAATGTGCCTGAATCACCTGAAGAAAAACTCAAAAGACAACTTTCATTCTATATTTTCATGGATATGTTATTCTCTAAGAGCAGTGATTTAAGAGATGAATGGACTAAGAAGGGACTCATCAATGATTCTTTCTTCACTAACTTCTCACAGGAACGTGATTTCTCTCATATTATTTTTGCAGGAGATAGTCCTAAACCTGAGGAACTTGTATCTCATATACATAAACTTATTGAAGATATTCCTCATATGACACTGGATGAAGAAGCATTCAATAGAATGAAAAGAAATAATATAGGAACTCTTATTGGCTTCTTCAATTCTATTGAAACAATTGCTTCATTATTTAGCCAGTACTATTTAGAAGGTATTAATTTATTTGATCTGTTTGAGGCCTATCAGGCTCTTACTATCGATGATATTAAAAATATTTTACCTCTATTTTGCAAGGATTTAACATCTAATTTTATTGTCAGACCACTTAAGGATAACGCCTAGATGTTGACTAAAAAGGTGCTTATGCTATAATGATGGTGACCTGAGAGTATATGGATTTCCTACATTTTTGATAAGGGAACCTGATTGTTAGAAAGACGGTGTTGAAGACCTGCTACGAGTAGGGATCCTAAAGTTTTTCACAAGGTGCCCACCTGTATTTAACAGGGATAATCAACGCCTCTTAGGTCTTTTCGTTTGTTTAAATTATACAGGAGGTCGTTATGGCTATTGATCAGAAACTCATCAATGAAATTAATGCACTTGCTCATAAAAAGAAGACAGTAGGTCTTACACCTGAAGAACAGGTTCGTCAGCAGAAGCTTAGACAAAAATACCTAAAAGAATTTAGAAGAGGCTTTGAACAGCAGCTTCAGAGTATCAAAGTTGTTGATGCAAATGGTAACGATGTCACTCCTGCTAAAGCAAGAATGCATAAAAAAGTAAATTAGACAGTCTTTGTGAAAAGATTGTCTTTTTTATTGCGTAAAAAATGGTTTACACATCAATAAAATTATGTATAATGATGGTGATTAGGAGGTACTCGAAATGGATTCGAATTTATCGATCGCTACAATAAGATCGCTTTGTATTGACATGATCAATAAGGCAAATTCTGGTCATCCAGGTATGGTTCTAGATGGCGCACCTGCTTTATACACATTGTTTACTAAGGTGATGAACATAAATCCCTCTTTGTCTAGTTGGCAAAATAGGGATCGCTTTGTTCTTGCAAGTGGTCATGCTAGTTCTTTACTTTATGCTTTATTACATCTTTCTGGTTATGATTTAAGTCTTGATGATTTAAAACAGTTCAGACAGTGGCAGTCAAAAACACCTGGACATCCAGAAATCACTATCACAGATGGTGTAGATGCATCTTCAGGACCTTTAGGTCAGGGTGTTCCTACAGCCACAGGTATGGCAATTGCTGAAAAGTTCCTTGCCGAAAAATACAACAAGGAAGATTGCTCAATTGTTGACCATTACACATATGCATTATGTGGTGATGGTGATATGCAGGAAGGTGTGACTTATGAAGCATCCTCTCTTGCTGGTCATCTCTCTTTAGGAAAGCTTATTGTTATCTATGATGCCAATGAAGTAACACTTGATGGTCCTCTTTCATATTCATTCAGTGAAAATGTAAAGAAGAGATATGAAGCAATGAATTGGCAGGTTATCGAAGTGGCTGATGGTAATGACATTCAGGCCATCAACCGTGCATTAAAGCGTGCTAAGAAAGAGTTATTCAAACCATCTATTATCATCATGAAGACCGTAATTGGTTATGGTTCTTGCAACCAGGGAACTAATAAAGTTCATGGTGCACCTTTAGGTGAAGAAGACGGTAAGAATGCTAAGTTATCTTATGGATTTGACCATGATCCTTTCTATGTTCCTGAAGAAGTTTATGCTGATTTCAAGAAGAATGTTAAAGACCGTGGTACAAGAGCATATAAGAAATGGTTAAAGACTGTTGAAGAATATGCTGAAAAATATCCAGAAGAATATAAAGAATATAAAAATGCTATTGAAGGTAATTATCATTTAGATATTACAGAACTTCAAAAGGAATTCAAACCTGGTTATACAGAAGCGACTCGTAATATTTCTCATAGAATTATTCAGGAAGTTGCTAAGCAGAACCCTACATTCTTATCTGGTACTGCAGATCTATCTTCATCTACTAAGACATCAATCCAGGGCGAAGGAAGATTTAGCTGTGAAGACTATACTGGAAGAAATGTATATTTTGGTATCAGAGAATTCGCAATGGTGTCTATCATGAATGGTATGACATTACATAAGGGTGTTAAGATTTCAGCAGGGGGCTTCTTAGTATTCAGTGATTACTTTAAAGCAGCCTTAAGAATGGGTTCTTTACAGGAATGTCCAATCATTCTTCCATTATCACATGACTCTATTGCAGTTGGTGAAGATGGCCCTACACATCAGCCTGTTGAACAGCTTGCAATGCTTAGAAGCGGTATTGATGTTGAGGTATTACGTCCAGCTGATGCGAATGAAATGCTTGCATCTTGGAAGATTGCTGTTGAAACAAAGAACATGCCAGTTGCATTAATTCTTACTAGACAGCCAGTAGAAAACCTTACAAATTCTACTTATGAAGATGTATTACATGGTGCTTATATTGCTAGAAAAGAATCTGGTGACTTAGAAGGTATCATTATTGCATCTGGTTCTGAAGTAGGTCTTGCTATTCATGCTCAGGAAGAATTAGAAAAACAAGGACATTCAGTACGTGTTGTTTCTATGCCTTCAATGAATTTATTTGATGCACAGAGCGATGAATATAAGGAATCTGTTTTACCAAATAGCTGTAGAAAGCGTCTTTCTGTAGAAATGTTATCTGATTTTGGATGGCATAAATATGTTGGTTTAGATGGTAAGACTATGGGTGTTGATACTTTTGGTGCGAGTGCCCCAGCAAGTAGAGTCATCAAAGAATATGGCTTTACTGTAGAAAACGTAGTAAAAGAATACAATTCATTATAAAAACAACTAAAAAGAGAGGGTATCTTAGGATATTCTCTCTTTAATTAGTGCTAAAACACTAAAACAATTTACAAACATAATCTAGTTTGATATAATTATTTAACGTTAACGGAGGTATTTACAATGGTAGCAGGATATATTATTACTACAATTATTGGTGCTCTTGTTGGATTCTTCTTTGCAAGATGGATGTTCAAGAGAGAATTAAAGAAAAACCCACCAATTTCAGAAAAAATGATTCGTGCTATGTTTATGGAAATGGGACGTAAACCTAGCGAAACTCAGATCAAGAGAATCATGAAAAGTGTCAATGATCAGTATAAATAAGGGATAATACCCTTATTTTTATTTAATATGAAAATTACAATTACGAGACATTCTAAAACGCTTTGGAATAAAGAAAAAAGACTTCAGGGATGTAAAGATTCTCCTTTAAGTCCTGAAGGCATGGACAATATTCTTGCATTAAAAGAACATATCAAGAATAACCATTATGATGCTATTTATTCTAGTCCTATTAAGCGTGCCTATGATACTGCAAAACTCTTGTTTGATGAGCAGCCCATCATTACTGATGAACGCATTAGAGAAATGAACTTTGGAATACTAGAAGGACAGAAAATTAATGAAATTCCAGAGGAATATAAGAAAACTTATCATGATTTATGGTGTCATCCTGAAATATCCAATGGTATTCCAGAAGGGGAAACCTATGATGAAATTGAAGCAAGAGTTAAAGACTTCTTAAATGATCTTGTAAAGAAGCCTTATGACAACGTATTTATTGTCACTCATGGATTCTGTTTTACTATTATTATGGCCACTATCATGAACCTTGAAAGAATTGACTATATTAAAGTCAATAGTCCTGTTGTGGATGGCTGTTCTGAAACAATTGTGGATTATAGTAATGGCGAGTTTAGTGTCGAAGTTTATGGAAATAATGATTTCCTTCCACATCAGTCAAATGAATCATTTTCTAAATAAATAAAGTCAAATGGCTAAAACCATTTGACTTTATTTTCTGTTCCATCTTTTATTCTTATAATATTTGCACGATGTCTATAGACAATAAGTGCGACAACACATATATTAGTAATGATTCCAGTTGTAGAATATCCAATAAATGGTGATGCAATAAGTACAGCTGTTGCACCAAGGATACTAGATAAAGATACATACTTAGTTGTCTTTAATGTAATTAAGAATACCGCAACTGCGATAATAAAACCATATATATTAGTCATTAATGTATAGGCGATTGCACTTGATACAGCCTTACCACCCTGAAAATTCGCAAAGATAGGATAACAATGACCAATCATACAACAAAGTGCACATGGATAAATGATATTAGCTGAAATACCATATATTTTCGCAATCCATCCTGTTAATAGGATAGTAATGATACATTTTGTTGCATCAAGTAAAATGACTGTCATTCCGGCTTTTTTGCCTAGTACTCTTCCTGCATTGGTACCACCTAGATTATGTGATCCATATTGACGAACATCAGTATTATAAAACACTTTACCAATGACTAATGCAAAAGGTATTGAACCATATAGATAACTTATTAATAAACAGATGATTATAACTAAATATTTCATCGACTCACCTCACAAAAATTCATTATACATAAATACTACAAAAAATCAAACTTTCCTAAAAAAACGTTTTTGTGTTATACTAGTCAAGTTGAGGAGGTATGCTCATGTCAAATACACATTATGATGAATCCGATATTCAAATATTAAAGGGGCTAGAAGCCGTAAGAAAAAGACCAGGAATGTACATTGGTTCAACTGATTCTCGTGGTTTACACCACCTTGTATGGGAAATTGTTGATAACTCTATTGATGAAGCCATTGCTGGTTATGGTAAGAAGATCACAGTTACATTACATAAAGACAATAGCGTGACGGTCGAAGATGAAGGCCGTGGTATGCCAACAGGTATTAATAAAGAAACAGGAAAGCCAACTACAGAAGTTATTCTTACTGTATTACATGCAGGTGGTAAATTCTCTGAAGATGGTGGTTATAAAACTTCAGGAGGCTTGCATGGTGTAGGTTCTTCTGTCGTCAATGCGTTAAGTGAATTCTTAGAGGTGACTGTCCATCGTGATGGCGTGATTCACACACAGCGCTTTGAAAATGGTGCTACAAAAATTGGGAAGTTAAAAAAAGTAGGAAAAACTAATAAAACAGGTACTATTATTCATTTTAAGCCTGATGCATCTATTTTCTCTACCACAACATTTAGTTTCCAGACAATTAGTGAACGACTCCGTGAAGATGCATTTTTATTAAAGGGAATGACAATAGAACTTATTGATGAACGTACTGATAAAGATGAAACATATCAGTATGAAAAAGGCTTAGAAGAATTTATTGACTGGATCAATAATGATAAAGAAGCTGTTTCACCTATTATTTCTTTTGATGATACTAATAATGAAATAGAAGTAGAAATTGCGATGCAGTTTACACAAAGTTATCAGGAAAATATTATTTCGTTTGTTAACTTAGTACGTACTGGAGATGGAGGTACACATGAAGTAGGATTCCGTTCTGGTTTAACTAAAGTATTTAATGAATATGCAAGAAAATATGCTTTATTAAAGGCAAAAGATAAGAATCTTGAAGGTAGTGATGTACGTGAAGGATTGAATGCAATTATTTCTGTTAAGATTCCAGAAAAGTATCTTCAGTTTGAAGGTCAGACCAAATCTAAGCTTGGTTCTCCTATTGCCCGTAATATTCTAGAAAATGTGACTTTTGAACGTATTACTTATTTCTTAGAAGAAAATAAAGATATTGCAGAGAAACTGATTGAAAAGATGATCAAGGCAGCTAATGCAAGACAGGCAGCGCGTAAAGCTAAGGAGCAGGCAAGAAAAGGTAAGAATAACCGTGAAGCAAAATTCTTAAGTGGTAAGTTAGCACCTGCACAATCCAAAAATAAGCGTAAGAATGAATTATATCTTGTCGAAGGTGATTCTGCCGGAGGTAGTGCAAAACAGGGTAGAGACCGTAAGTTTCAGGCTATTCTTCCACTTCGTGGTAAAGTTATTAATACAGAAAAAGCCACACAGGCAGATATCCTAAAGAATGAAGAAATCAGTACAATGATCAATACAATTAATGCTGGTGTAGGTGCTGATTTTAATGCGGATGATAGTGCTTATGATAAGATTATCATCATGACCGATGCCGATACTGATGGGGCACATATCCAGATTTTATTGCTTACATTCTTCTATCGTTATATGCGTGGTTTGATTAAAGCAGGTAAAGTTTATATTGCTATGCCACCTCTTTATAAGGTTTCTAAGAAGTCTGGCAAGAAAGATAATGTTATTTATTGCTGGGATGAAAAGGATTTAGAAGCTGCTCGTAAGAAAATGGGAAGAGGCTATGATGTACAGCGTTACAAAGGTCTTGGTGAAATGAACGCAGAACAATTATGGGAAACAACTATGAACCCTGAAACTCGTACTCTTATTCAGGTTACTATCGATGATGCTGCAATTGTAGAAAGAAGTGTCTCTGTATTAATGGGTGATAAGGTACAGCCTAGACGTGAATGGATTGAAAACAATGTACAGTTCTCATTAGAAGATAGCTTCTTTATGGAAGGATAGGTGATCAAACATGACAGAAAAAAATATTATTATGTCCTTAGAGGATATCATGGGTGACCGCTTTGGACGTTATTCTAAATATATTATCCAGGATCGTGCATTACCTGATGTAAGAGATGGATTAAAACCAGTACAAAGAAGAATTTTATATGCTATGTGGAAGGAAGGAAATTTTCCTAACAAGCCATATCGTAAGTCAGCTAAGACTGTTGGTACAGTTATTGGTAATTATCACCCTCATGGTGATTCGTCTGTTTATGAAGCGATGGTCCGTTTATCACAGGACTGGAAGATGCGTATGCCTTTAGTAGATATGCAGGGTAATAACGGGTCTATTGATAATGACCCGGCTGCTGCCATGCGTTATACTGAAGCACGATTAGCCCCAATTGCGTTAGATTTAATTAAAGATATAGATAAAGAAACAGTGCCGATGGCACTTAACTTCGATGATACTGAATATGAACCAACTGTATTTCCCGCAAAGTATCCGAACTTATTAGTCAATGGGGCCACAGGTATTTCAGCTGGTTATGCCACTGATATTCCTCCTCATAACTTAGAGGAAGTCATTGATGCTACTATTTATCGTATTAAGTATCCTCATTGTTCATTTGATGATCTTCATCAATTTATTAAAGGGCCTGATTTTCCAACAGGTGCTATAGTTGAAGGTGCAAGTGATATTGCGACAGCCTTAAGAACTGGTCGTGGTAAGGTTGTTGTCCGTTCACGTTATAAGATTGTTGAACAGAAGAATATCAATCAGATTCTTATTACAGAAATTCCTTATGAAGTCAATAAGGCTGAACTTGTAAGAAAGATGGCTGAAATTCAGTTTAATCGTGATATTGATGGAATCATTGAAGTCAGAGATGAATCTGACCGTAATGGATTATGTATTGCGGTAGATTTAAAGAAAGATGTTGATGCAAGAAATACATTAAACTACTTCTTTAAAAATACAGATTTACAGAAGAACTATAACTATAATATGACTGCAATCAAGGATAAGCGTCCAGTACTTATGGGTATTGAAGATATCCTTGATGGCTATATTAAGCATGAATGTGAAGTCGTAACGAAGCGTTCTATTTTTGATCTTAATAAAGCACAGGAACGTGAGCATATTGTAGAAGGGCTTATTAAGGCTATTTCTATTCTAGATGAAGTTGTAAAAACAATTCGCGCATCTAAAGATAAGTCAGATGCAAAAGTGAATTTAATGAATGCTTTTGGCTTTACTGAAAGACAGGCTGAAGCCATTGTAACTTTACAGCTTTATCGTTTAACAAATACTGATATTGTATCCTTAGAGAATGAACAGAAAGAATTACAGGCTCTTATTGAAAGCTTAAATGCGATTTTAAATAGTGAAAAAGTATTAAGAAAAGTAATTATAAATGAGTTAAAAGAGATTAAGAAGAAGTATCCAACACCTCGTCTCACTGAAATCAAAGATGAAATCATGGATACATCTGTCAATCAGCAGGCAATGATTATTTCTGAAGATGTATATGTTTCTATTACACGTGACGGATATTTCAAAAAGATTTCTACACGTTCTTATAAGGCATCTGATGAAAATACATTTGGTAAGAAAGATACGGATATGCTTGTTGACCTATTTGAAGCCAATACACTCGATGTTATTCTTTCATTTACTAACAAGGGGAACTATTGTTTTGTTCCTGTTTATAAATTAGAAGACTTCAAGTGGAAGGATTTAGGCAAACATCTAAGTTATTTAATTAAATTAGGTAATGATGAGAAGATTATTGGTAATATTCTTGTAAAATCATTCGATTTAGACCAATATGTTGTCTTATCAAGTAAGAATGGACAAATTAAACGCGTAAGTATTAAAGACTTTAATGTCAGCCGCTTCTCTAAGCCATTAAAGTGTATGAACTTGAAAGACAATGATGAATTAGTGAGTGTTGATATCAGTGATGGAACAAAGGGTATTATTACTGTCACTAAAGCAGGATATGGTACTTTATATAGTGAAGATGAAATATCTGTATTAGGTGTAAAAGCAGGTGGTGTAAAGGGTATTAATATGCGTGATGATGAAGTGGCCTTTATGTGTGTCTTTGATCCTTCAGTTGTCTCTTCTTTATTACTTATTTTAAACCCTGCACATTTCAAACGTATACATATCAGTGATATTCCAGCATGTCATCGTGCAACAAAGGGAACATTACTATTTAAGTCATTAAAGACTAAACCAACTAAAATCTTTACTGGATTCATCTCTAATCCACAGGATGAATTTATAGTTAAGAGTGGTACAGAAACAATGAAGATTGTATCTAAAGATATTAGCTTTGGTGCACTAAGTGCTAAGGCCAATACTTTAAAACAATGTCCATTTGACTTTATTGATGATGTACATCTCACTCGTTCTATGATTATTAAAGAGCATGTACAAAAGAAAGTAGAAGAAAATAAAGTAGATCTTACAATTAAAGATCCAAATCTCTTTGATGAAATGGAAGGGGACCCTGATACTGAGTTCGAATTCATTTCAATGGATGATTATCTTGATGAAAAGTAGGAAATATCCTTGTTTTTTCTATATAATTGAATAAAAATAGTGTAAAATGACCTAAGAAAAGGAAGGTATATATGACAGAAATAAGATGTTATGGATGTGGCGCCATCATTCAAAGCGCTGATACAAAAAAGCCTGGCTATGTGCCAGAATCTGCTTTAAGCAAGGAAAAGATTCTTTGTCAGAGATGTTATAAATTAATGCATTATCATCAGAAGATGGAATCTCATTTAACTAAAGATGATTTCTTACATGTTTTACAGACTGTAGGAGAAAAAGATTGTTTAGTTGTTTATATCGTTGACTTATTTGACTTTAATGGTTCTCTTGTGCCTGGTCTTATGCGTCATATTGGATATAATGATGTACTTGTACTTGCGAATAAGAGAGATATCTTACCTAAATCTTTAAAGGAACATAGACTTAATACATGGGTAAGAAGACAGTTCAAGGAATACGGTATCAAGCCTCTTGATGTAGTTATTACAAGTGGTAAGAAGAATATGAACTTTGATGAAATCTTTGATAAGATTGATGAATACCGTCACGGCCGTGATGTATATGTTGTAGGTATTACTAATGTTGGTAAGTCTACATTTATCAACCGTATGTTGAAGAACTATTCAGATGCATCTAATCTTATTACTACAAGTGAATTCCCTGGTACCACTCTTGATTTAATCAAGATTCCTCTTGATGATCATTCATCTTTATATGATACTCCAGGTATCATGAATGAACATCAGTACACATCTGTTGTAGATGAAAAAGATTTGGCTTATATTATGCCTCAGGGAGAAGTAAAGCCAATGATATACCAGTTAAATGATGATCAATCAATCTTCTTTAGCGGTCTTGCAAGAATTGATTATACAAAGGGAGATAAAGGAAACTTCATCTGCTACTTCTCTAGAAATATGCAGATTCATCGTACAAAGACTGAAAAAGCAGATGAATTGTTTAATAGACATAAGCAGTTACAGGTTTATGGACCTGCTTTATCAATGAAAGAAATGAAGGCTTATGAATTTACTTTACCAGAAGAAAAGCGTGATATTGTGATCTCTGGTTTAGGATTTATATGTATTCATGCACCTAAAGGCAAGATTAAGGTTTATGTGCCTGAAGGTATTGATGTATTTATGAGAGAAAGTTTAATTTAGAGGATATATGAATGTTAAATAGTAAACAGAAGAAATTTTTAAGAAGCGAAGCACATAGCTTAAAGCCAATTTTTCAGGTTGGTAAAGATGGTGTAGGAGAAAAACAGATCAACAGCATCAATGATGCATTAAAGGCTAAAGAACTTATTAAAGTGAAGTTATTAGATACTTGCCCTGAAACAGTGAATGAAGTAGCTTTAGAAATCTCAATGGGTACTAAAGCAGATGTTGTTCATATTATTGGACATACAATTGTTTTCTATAAATCAAGTGAAAAAGGAATTTATAAGATCTAATGAATATTGGATTACTTGGTGGTAGTTTTGATCCTATCCATAAAGGGCATATAGAGATTGCAAAGGAGGCTTTGTCTTTGCTTTCTCTTGATTCATTTTACTTCATTCCTACTAAAAACAACCCTTGGAAGGATAAACAGAATGCCCCTGGCGATAAGCGTAAAGCAATGATAGAGATTGCGATTCACCAGGAACCAAAAATGAAGGTTTGTACTATTGAACTTGATTCTACAAGTGATGAAAAGAATTATACAATTGATACGATTCATGCATTAAAAGAAATGTATCCTAATGATAATTTATATTATTTAATGGGTATGGATCAGGCTATGGCGTTTGAAAAATGGAAAGAAGCCAAAGAAATATCAGAATTAGTCCAGCTAGTCGCCTTTAACAGAGGTGGTTATCCTACAGCTCATCCTAATTTAGAGAGATATCACTTTATTAAGATGGATAATGTAGAAATAACCGCATCTAGCACAGAAATCAAAGAAGGTGCACTAGATATGCTTAATAAAGATGTACTCAAATATATTTCTAAAAATGGCTTATATCTTGATACAATGATTAGAAATAGAATGAAAGAAAAACGCTATAAGCATACTCTAAGTGTTGCTTCTCTCACAAGAGATTTCTGTAAAAGCAATGGCATTGATCCTCTCAAAGGCTATATTGCCGGTATGATGCATGATGTTGCAAAAGAAATGCCTCATGATCAGGCTAAAAAATTAATGAAGAAGCATTATGCTTCTCATTTAGATCAGCCTGAACCTATCTGGCATCAATGGCTCTCACGTTATGTATGTGAGAATGAATTTCTTATCAGTGATGAAGAAATCTTAAAAGCCATTGAAGATCATACAACAGCTTCTACATCTATGAGCCTTCTTGGTATGTGTTTATATTGTGCTGATAAGTTAGACCTTTTAAGAGGTTATGATTCATCAGAACAGATTACTTTATGTAAACATGATATTGAAGCAGGATTTAGAAACTGTCTGACTGATTTTTATGAATTTTCCACAAAGAAGCATCGTCCAATCGACCCATGTTTCTTTGAAGTTTATGATAAATATGTAAAAGGAGTTAATAATGACTAAAGTAGAATGTATTGTGAAAGCAATGAACGATAAATTAGCCCAGGATATTGTGGCAATCAATATGGAGAACGCCTCTCCTTTATATGACACATTTATTTTATGTACTGCATCTAATAAACGTTTATTAAATGCGATTCAGGATAATGTAGTTGACCAGTGTGAAAAGAACGGTTTTGAAATCAAGAGCATAGAAGGCCGTGGTAATGCGGAATGGATCCTTATTGATGCAGGTGATGTGATCTGTCATATCTTCTCTGAAGAAGCACGTAAAGAATATAATTTAGAGAAGTTATGGAGTGATATGCCTACTATTGATATCAAGGAGTATCTTGCATAATGGCTGCCTATAAAGAGTTTTCTTATTATTATGATTCTTTAATGGACCCAGACTTCTATTCTGAATATTTAAAATTCATTCATGAACATGCTAATCTTAAAACAATATTAGAACTAGGATGTGGAACTGGATTAACTGCTATTGAACTTGCGAAAGAAGGTCATCAGGTTCTAGCCACTGATTTATCTAAAGATATGGTAAACATCACAGCTTTAAAAGCTAAGGATGAAGGTGTTGAACTTCTAACTGAAACAATTGATATGTGTGATTTTGCCTTATCTCAGCCTGTAGATACTATTCTTTGTTTAACAGATGCAATTAACTATGTTTTAAGCAAGAAGAAAGTACAGGATGTCTTTAATAATGTTTATGAAGGTTTAAAATATAATGGAACATTTATTTTTGATGTGAACAGTCTATATAAATGTAATGTGATTTTAGATGATTATCATGAAAAGAATGAAGATGAAGATTTCTTCTTCTCATGGGATGTAGAAAGTGATCATAAAGGTGGTATTACCCATCATATTATTATCGACGAAGATGGTCATCATGTTGATGAAACACATCGTCAAAAAACACTTCCTGTTGAAGAATATGTCCAGATGCTTAAAAAAGCAGGATTTAAGTCAATTGCTTATTATAGTGATTTTGGTGAATACAAACAAGAGTGTGAACGTATTATATTTGTAGTAAAGAAAGTGAGGGATTAACATGTTAGGTATTATTGGTGCAATGGAAGAAGAAGTCAATGAAATACTTGCTTTAATGAATGTTGAAAAAGAATACCAGGAATGTAATTATCATTTTTATGAAGGTTTATTAGGAAAAAAAGAAGTTGTAGTTGTCCAGGGTGGTATTGGTAAAGTCAATGCAGCTATTTCAGCTACTCTTTTATTAAAGAACTTTGATATTGATCATGTCATCAATGTTGGTTCCGCAGGTGGACTTGATTTAAAAGAAAATGTCGGAAATGTTATCATCAGTGAAAAGGTAGCTCATCATGATGTCGATGTCACTGCTTTTGGACGTCCATATGGACAAGTACCTGATATGCCTCTTTACTATGAAGCTGATGTGACACTTGTTTCTTATGCAAAAGAAATCTTTGAACATAATGGCTTAACAGTATATAGTGGTCTTATTGTCTCTGGTGATCAATTTGTTGCAAGAAAAGATCAGGTTGATGCAATCAAAGAACACTTCCCTGATGCATTATGTTCTGAAATGGAAGCTGCAACAGTAGCTCAGGTATGTACAGTCTTTAATAAACCATTTATTATTGTACGTGGATTAAGTGATATTTTTGATAAAGGCAGCAGTTCTATCCAGTTTGATCAATATCTTAAGGAAGCTGCAAAGTCATCAGCACGTATGTGCTATGATTTAGCTCAAAAACTTGTATAAATGAATAGAATTGAATTATTAGCCCCTGCAGGTGATTTTGAGTCTCTGCAGGGCGCTATTGCGAATGGCGCTAATGCGATTTATCTTGGAACAACTGCCTTTTCAGCACGAGCCTTCGCTAAGAACTTTAATCTAGAAGAACTAGACCAGGCTATTCAGTATGCTCATCTAAGAAATGTAAGAATATTTGTAACTGTTAATACACTATATCAAGATAATGAAATGAAAGATGTTCTTTCATTAATTGATAGTTTATATGAGTTACAAATAGATGCACTTCTTATTCAAGATATTGGCTTATTAAAGCTCGTTCATGAAAGATATCCTGATATGGAACTTCATACTTCTACTCAGATGAGTGTGATGTCATTAGAGGCATTACGTTATTTTGAAGATCTAGGTGTTAAAAGAGTCGTTCTTGCTAGAGAAAATACCATTGATGAAATTAAATATATCTGTTCTCATACAGATTTAGAAATAGAAGTATTTGCACATGGTGCATTATGTGTGGCTTATTCTGGACAGTGTTTGATGTCTAGTATGATAGGTAGAAGAAGTGGTAATAGAGGCGCCTGTGCACAGCCATGCCGTTTACCTTATAGTTTAGAAGAAGATGGCAAAGTGATTGATACAAGCTATCTCATGTCTACAATGGATTTATGTACATCTGATCATATTAATGAATATATTGAAGCAGGCGTTGCTTCTTTAAAGATAGAAGGGCGTATGAAGCGTCCTGAATATGTGGCTGCAGTCACTCAGGTTTATTCTAAAGCTATTAAACATTATTATGAGAATACACCTAACTATACAAAAGAGAACTTCAATGATATGAAACAGATGTTTAATCGCCATTATACATCTGGTTATCCATTTCATGCTGATAAAATTGTAGATGAGACATTTTCAGGTAACCAAGGCGTTTTCTTAGGTTATGTTAAAGGATATGACTACCGTAGTAAACGTGTCTCTATAGCCCTAAAAAATGATTTAACACAGGGTGATTCTATTGTCTTTACAGAAATAGATAAAGGAAGACCTGTCAATAAGATTTATTATCAAAACAAGCTCATCAATAAAGCAGAAGCAGGCATGAATGTTCAGATTGAGTTTGATGATGTAGTGAAGGGTGGAACTGTTAATAAGACAATCAGTGTAGATACAATTAACCGTATGCAGAAAACATATCAGGAAGAAAAGAAATATCGAAAGATTGATATGTCCTTTAAAGCATCTCTTAATAAGCCCTGTACGCTTGTTGTAAAATGTGATGATGAAGAAGTATCTGTAGTAAGTGAACAAATCATTGAAGAAGCATCAAAGCGTGCTGCCACTAAAGAGAATATTATTGATCATCTCAATAAGCTTGGTCATACTGTGTATGAAGCAGATAAGATTGATGTAGAGTTATATGGTGAATTATTTATACCTATCACAATCATCAATAATATGCGTCGTGAGGCACTTTCTAAGCTAGATACATTATTTACCTTTAAGAAGCACCACAAGGCTCCTATTAAAGAAATACAGCCTCTTAAAGTCATTCCGCAAAGTGTATCTGAGTATCATGTAGTAGTTTCTAATATAAAACAGTTAGAAATTGCCTTAAGATATTATGATCATGTATACTACTACTATGATGCAGATCTAAAAGAAGCATTAGAATGCTTCAAAAAATATGATAAAGTACCTAATCTTTATCTACCTCGTATTATGCATGATAAAGATATACAAGAAGTCATTCACAATCCTCTATTGAAAGAATTCAATACGTTAATTGTCAATGACTTTGGCAGTTATAGACTATTAAAAGAGCATCCTCTTATTATTGGTCAGGGATTTAATATTTATAACCATTATGATGCTTATGCATTTAAAGAACCAGTCATTGCATCATTTGAATGTACAAGAAAACAGATTAAACAGATGAAGGATTATAATGCTGATCTTATTTTGCCTATCTATGGTAAAACAGAGAATATGATCAGTGAACATTGTGTCATTTCACAATCTTATTTCCATAAGAAAGTACCACATTGTGGTATGTGCAAGAAACATTCTTATAAGATTGTAGATAGAAAAGGTGTTTCTTTTGATATCTTTACCGATGATCAATGTCGTAATCATATACTACATAATGAGCCAATCTATGTAGAAAACCATCAATCCCTAAATATTTCATATTTTATTATGTTGACTACAGAAGATGAAAATGCGACTGTAACCGTTTTAGAAGACATTAAAAAACGTACTTCTAAAGGGAAAAAAAGTGATTTAAAGAAGCCTTATGTAGTAGGATATTTCAAATAACATTTTAGATAAAATCTATATTTTTCATAATTCCTAAATTGCCACCTTTATTTTTCTGTGTTATAATAAACCACAGATAGAAATGGGGAGGTAAACTTATGGCATTAGATATGGATCTCGCTAAGCGTTTAAAAACTTATAGAACTTTTAAGAACTTAACACAAAAAGAAGTTGCTGCACATCTTAATGTACCTCATTCTGCAATTTCAGATATTGAAAATGGTAAAAGAGATGTAACAGTAGGGGAATTAAAAGTTCTTTCACGCTTATATGGACGTAGTGTTGAAGAAATCATGAGTGGTAAGAAATATGACTACTATAATATTGCGAATATTGCTAGATTATTATCTGAATTACCAGATGAAGATCTAAAGGAAGTCATGTTCATCATTGAATATAAGAGAAAAAGATTAGAAGAAAAATAGTATTTTTAAAGGGAGATAGCTCGCTATCTCCCTTATTTCATATTCTTTACAATCTTTTTGAATTCATCAAGTAATGCCATACCTTCTTCAAGAACTTCCTGGTTACAGATATGATGATCTAGACTATCATAATAGATGACATTAAATGGTTCTGTCTCCACAATAGCATATGTTCCATAACCATAGCTTCCTCGATTGATCATAGCACTACCTGGATTCACAAAAGTAATTCCTTCATGAATCTGAATCGTAGGCACGTGTGTATGTCCATGAAAACATATCGTGCAATGATTTTCTTTACATGCTTGTATAAGTTCATCATAACCTGTATAGACATGATAATCATTACCATGGGTCACAAATATATCTTTGTAAACTACATAGTGAGGAAAGACTTCTTCATCATGATTTCCATGTACAACTATATCATAATCTTTAAGTAATGGATCATCTGGAAGGAGAGAGGAATCTCCACAATGTACCAATAAATCCACCTTGTTTTTCCATTTATTTGTGATATGTTCTAATATATCGTTATACATATGCGAATCACTTACAACTAACATCTTCATTTTAACCACCTCTAAAATATTATAAATTAAATTTATAGCCTTTTGAATATCATTTTTTGTATTATGCTAAAAAAACTTTTGGGTAAGTGTTTACATCATGGCTAAAAATTAGTATAATAAATTCAGAAATTAGAAAAGGAGTAATGACAATGAAAACAATTTTATTAGTATGTTCTGCAGGTATGTCTACTAGCTTATTAGTAACTAAAATGGAAGCCGCAGCTAAGGAACAGGGAGTTGAAGCAAAGATCTTCGCTTTACCATTCTCTGATGCACCTAGAGTATTAGAAGAAGTTGACTGTATCTTACTTGGCCCACAGGTTAGATTCCAGAAAGCTGCAATCGAAAAGTTAGCTGCTTCAAGAAAAGCTGGTGCTATCCCTGTTGACGTTATCGATATGAGAGATTACGGAACAATGAACGGTAAGGCTGTTCTTGCTAGTGCTCTTAAATTATTAGGTGAATAACATAAACATAAGAGAGAAGGAATCATTCCTTCTCTTTTTTTGATATTACAATCAATTAAAATTACTTTTAAAGGCTATTATTTAGTCTAAGCATATTTTTACACTTTTTATTTATCTTTTTACTTAGTTTTGCTATAATGTTTAAAAATTTATGAAAACGGAGGATTCGACTGTGAAAAAAGGTATTATTACTGTAGTTGGAAAGGACCAGGTAGGTATTATCGCAAAGGTATGTACTTATCTTGCTGAGAATGAAGTAAATATTTTAGATATCTCTCAGACTATTGTACAAGGTTATTTCAATATGATGATGATTGTCAATCATGATGCTTCTAACAAAGCATTTAATGACTTAGCAGATGAACTTGCTGCTTTAGGTAAAGAAATTGGTGTTGATATTAAAATTCAGCATGAAGAAATCTTTAATATGATGCATAGATTATAAGGAGATGTATAGATGATTAATCAGTTTGAAGTTATTGAAACAAATAAAATGATTGAGCAGGAAAATCTAGATGTAAGAACTATTACAATCGGCATTAGCTTATTTGAATGTATTGATTCTTCTTTAGATGTTCTTTGTGACAATATTTACAACAAAATCATGTCTACTGCGAGAAATCTTGTACCTGTAGGACAGTCTATTGAAAAAAAATATGGTATTCCTATTGTGAATAAGCGTATCTCAGTTACGTCTATTGCAACAATCGGATCTTCAGCCTGCAAGAAGCCAGAAGACTATGTACAGATTGCAAAAACACTAGATAAGTGTGCAAAGGAATTAGGTATTAACTTTATTGGTGGTTATACTGCCATTGTTTCTAAAGGTATGACTAAAGCAGAACGTATGCTTATTGAGTCTATTCCACAGGCTATGAAGGAAACTGAATTTGTATGTTCAAGTGTTAATGTTGGTTCTACTAAGACTGGTATTAATATGGATGCTGTCGCATTACTTGGACAGATTGTAAAAAAGACTGCATATGCTACTAAGGACATTGAATCTATTGGCTGTGCTAAACTTGTTATCTTCTGTAATGCCCCAGATGATAACCCATTTATGGCTGGTGCATTCCATGGTATCAGTGAATCAGACGCTATTATTAATGTTGGTGTCAGTGGTCCTGGTGTTATGCATAAAGCAATTAAGGACGCAAAAGGTAAAGACTTTGGTGAATTATGCGAAATCATCAAGAAAACTGCATTTAAGATCACCCGTGTAGGTCAGTTAGTTGCTTTAGAAGCATCTGAAGCATTAGGTATTCCTTTTGGTATTATTGACTTATCTTTAGCACCTACACCAGCTATTGGTGACTCTATTGCCGATTGTTTACAGAGCATGGGCCTTGAAAGAGTAGGGGCTCCAGGTACTACTGCAGCACTTGCTATCTTAAATGACCAGGTGAAAAAGGGTGGCGTTATGGCTTCATCTTATGTAGGTGGTTTGTCAGGTGCCTTTATTCCAGTTAGTGAAGACCAGGGTATGATTGATGCAGTCAATGCAGGATCTTTAACTTTAGAAAAGCTAGAAGCAATGACTTGTGTTTGTTCAGTAGGTCTAGATATGATTGCAGTTCCTGGTAATACAAAAGCTGAAACAATCTCTGGTATTATCGCAGATGAAATGGCTATTGGTATGATCAACCAGAAAACAACTGCAGTAAGACTTATTCCAGTTATTGGTAAGGATGTAGGAGATACAGTTGAATTTGGTGGTTTATTAGGTTATGCCCCAATCATGCCAGTGAATTCATTCTCTTGTGATGAATTTGTGAACCGTGGTGGACGTATTCCAGCTCCTATTCATAGCTTCAAGAACTAATGAAAGAAGGAGTTATTTGTGTATTTAAATGATTTAACAGTATATTATCAATTAACAGATGATGAAGATGTTCTTTTCCTATTAAAGAACGTTGAACAATTAGACAATAAGGCAATTCAGCATGATTTTATTGCGAAATTCTTACAGGTTGCTGAAAAATATGATCTTCATGATCACTTGATGCAAAGCTTACTTACACATTTGCTTGCAATGCATGAAAATGCCTTCTCGCTTTCACTAGAACGTGTTGTAGATGTTGATGATACATTAAAAGCACTTGTATTAAGAGATCTCACTTACTTCTATGATTTATTTCACTCTTCATTTGATGATCTAGAAGGACTAAATAGAGAGATTTTCTTCCATTTCTCACATTCTAAGCCAATTATTAATAAAGAGATTTATGAAGTCTTCAGTGAACTACAAAGTAATCTTGCACAAAGCACATCTGTTGAAGATTTCTATTACATCCTCTATAATCATTATCACAAGTATGGTGTTGGTAAATACGGTTTAAATAAGGCTTTTAGATATGTAGATGGCAATATCGTTTCTATCAATCATATAGAAGATAATACACTTGAACAGCTCATAGGCTATGAACGTCAAAAGGATCGTTTAATTGCGAATACAGAAGCATTTATTAATGGCAAGAAGGCAAATAATGTCTTATTGTATGGTGATAATGGAACTGGCAAATCATCAAGTATCAAAGCTATATTAAATCGTTATTACAAGGACGGTTTAAGAATGGTTGAAGTGTATAAGCATCAATTTAAGGCACTTTCTGAAGTATTAGAGCAGGTCAAGGACCGCAACTATAAGTTCATCATTTACATGGATGATCTTTCCTTTGAGGAATATGAGCTGGAATATAAATATCTGAAAGCAATCATTGAGGGTGGTCTCGGCATTAAGCCGCAGAATGTCCTGATTTATGCGACATCGAACCGCCGTCACTTAATCCGCGAGAAATTCAGCGATAAGCGCGAGCTGGACGACGATCTGCACTCCAACGATACGGTGCAGGAAAAACTGTCTCTGGTTGCGCGTTTTGGCGTCACGATCTACTACGGCTCACCGGACAAGAAAGAGTTCCAGAACATCGTCCGCGTACTGGCAGACAAATACCACATCCATATGCCGGAGGCAGATCTGCTTCTGGAAGCCAACAAGTGGGAGTTAAACCACGGCGGGCTGTCCGGACGTACTGCCACCCAGTTTATTGCAAACTTACGCAGCAAGCTGAAAGGAGAGATCAAGTAATATGACCGTTAAAACCTTTGCCGCTATTGATGTGGGTTCCTTCGAACTGGAGCTGGGAATTTTCGAGATTTCTGCTTCCGCCGGAATCCGCGAGATTGATCATGTGCGCCATGCGCTGGCGCTTGGCAAAGACACGTACAATGACGGACGTTTGAGCCACGAGATCGTGGAGGAAATGTGCGAGGTCCTGAATAAGTTCCGGGAAGTGATGAAAACATACCGGGTATCGGATTACCGGGCATTTGCGAGCAGTGCGCTTCGGGAGGCGCGGAACAGCCAGATGGTACTGGACCGGATTCTGGTGCGTACCGGACTCCGGGTCCGCACGATGAACAACTCGGAGCTTCGTTTTAAGAGTTATAAAGCCGTTGCAGCCAGGGAGGAAGAATTCCAGCGCACCGTGAAAAACGGCGCGGCGCTGATGGATGTCGGATTCGGAAGCACCCAGATCTCCCTCTTTGATGAGGAGGTACTGGTATCGACGCAGAACCTTCTGCTCGGCGTGCTGCGTTTAAGCGAAATGTCAGCACACTGGCGCGTCGATTACCGGAAGATCCCGGCGATCATCGACGAGCTGGTAGAAAATGAATTATACACATTCCGGAAGATATTTTTAAAAGAACATCAGATCGAGACGCTGATTGCGACCGGCGAGACAATGAACTATATGATCAGCCGCGGTATGCATGAAAAAGGCGGGGCGCGGTTCACGGCAAAGGAATTTGGCGTGTTCTGCGAGAAGCTGATTGGAATGTCCTCGGAGGAGATTCAGGAGCGCTATGAGCTGCCGCAGGATTACGCAGAAGTACTGATTCCAAGTGCGATTCTCTACCGGAAGGTATTAGACATGACGGGTGCTTCCTATATCTGGGCACCGGGGACGACACTTTGCGATGGTATCGCGGCAGAGTACGCACAGGAAAACCGTCTGGTCCGCTTCCATCATGATTTTGAGGCAGATATTCTCTCAACGGCGCGCCAGATGGCGAAGCGCTACCGCTGCCACGGCGCACATGTGCGCGAGGTAGAGCGGTCGGCGGAGATGATCTTTGATGCAACGAAAAAATACCATGGTCTGGGAGCGCGGGAACGCCTGCTTTTAAAGATCGCAGCGACCCTGCATGACTGCGGCAAGTTTGTCAGCATCACGCGCGGTTCGGAAAGCTCGTACCAGATCATCATGGATACGGAGATCATCGGAATTTCCCATCTGGAGCGCGAGGTTGTAGCCAATATCGTGCGCTACAACATTCAGGAATATGCCTACGATGAGGTCATCCTGGAGTCGGATCTGTCCCAGTATGCGGGGCTTGGAACCTCCCGGAGAGAGCTGACGATCCTGATTGCGAAGCTGACGGCAATTTTGCGTCTGGCCAATTCGATGGACCGCAGCCACCGCCAGAAGCTGAGCGACAGCCGCATCGCTGTGCGGAACGGCAGTCTGGTGATTACGACGGACTGTCCGGAGAGTATCGTGCTGGAGCAGTATTCATTTGACCAGAAGGCAGATTTCTTTGAGGAAGTCTTTGGAATACGGCCTGTACTCAGGCAGAAAAGAGGGGTATAAGGATGTCGGATGCAGTGTTGAAATACGGAGAACCTGAAAATTATGTAAACCGTGAACTGAGCTGGCTGGAATTTAACTACCGGATTCTGGGTGAGGCGCGCGATAAGACGACCCCACTGTTTGAACGCCTGAAATTTTTAAGCATCACGGCGTCGAACCTGGATGAGTTTTTCATGGTTCGGGTCGGGAGCTTAATGGATCTGGACCGGGTGGCACCGGAGAGTCGAGACCCCCTTTCGGGAATGAGTCCGTCTCGTCAGCTGAAGCAGATCTGCAAGAACACCCGGTATCTGTATTACAAGCGGGAGCAGATCTACGAGAAGGTTCGAAAGAATCTTCGGGAGAAAGGCATATGGATCAAGAATAATGAAGAGTTGACCGACCGGGAACGGGAGGTCTGCTTCGCGTACTTCCGGGATGTCCTTCTGAAACAGGTATCCATTCGGTTCCTTTCCGGAATCGATGGGCTGCCGGAGCTGAAGAACAATCAGACGGTGCTGCTGGGAAAGCTGGATGAGGGATACTATTCCATCGTGTCTTTTCCGGAGGAGATGCCGGCGCTTCTTGCGTTGGAAAACAGTTCGACAGGGTTTGTCGGAATCCGAACGCCGGATGTTCTGATGGAATTCTTCGACAAGTGGATGCTGCCCTTTCAGGCAAAAGAAAAATTACT
>ENA-ORRO01000450-ORRO01000450.1-human-gut-metagenome-genome-assembly--contig:-NODE-450-length-35557-cov-13.768745_pt1 | contig 35557 bp, 26 predicted proteins | sample MGYA00242176_ERZ509136 | MGnify/ENA primary metagenome ERZ509136 (study PRJEB26280, sample SAMEA2338644) | human gut metagenome | biome: human gut; feature: human-associated habitat; material: faeces...
AGACGATGACCTTGTCACCCTTTACGAGTGGGTTCACTACTTCTACTACTACTTTCGCACCCTCTACTGTAGGTGCACCGACTGTCACTGCGCCGTCTTTGTCAACGAGCAGCACCTTGTCGAATTCAACAGTCTTGCCAGCTTCTACATCCTTGATGTGATGTACGAAGAGCTTCTTGCCCTCCTCTGCCTTGAACTGCTGACCGTTAATTTCTACGATTGCGTACATTTTTTATTTTATAAACGGGTTTTTCCGCGAGGCGTCTGGCTTCGTGCCAACTCTTTTTCGAGCCCCAACGAACTAAACTTTTCTGTAATTATTGCCCTTTTTGGGGCTTTCGGGGTGCAAAATTACATAATATTTATCGAATAACAAATCTATCTGTGCTGAAATGCCTCACTTTTAAAAAGATTTAACGTATAGGCGAGGAATTTCCCTGTTAAATCATTCTAAGCATGTTGCTTTTTCGATTGTCTATTTTGTCGCATCATACATAGACAAGTAAGCGGAGAATGGGGTGATTTGAAGAATGATATAGGTGTGCCATTGGCGGAACTGTGTGGCACGGATGGAGTTGACACGATAGCCCACGGAAATGATTGCATCGAGGTTGTAGAACTGCGTCATGTAATTCTTACCATCTGCGGCAGTTGCCGAGTTTTTCTCGGTAACAGAATCTTCAACAAGTTCTCCCAACGTGCATAGCCAAGAACCGACTGAAGCTCTCCGCCACTGGTTACGGCAAGAACTGCAAGGAGTTCACCCCGATATTTGCAATCCGATGTCAAAAAGGCTCGATCTATTTCTCGCAGACTTGCAACATTTTAATTTGTCGGCAAGTTACAAGCAAGTTAAATGTATACACACAACACTCTGATGATCAATAACTTTTATTATTTTTTTTATTTCGTTTTGAAGTCCAGGCAAGTTACAGGCAAGTTAAACTTATGCCCATATCGGAATGTATCTCATATAGCGTGGAGCTGTATCCGGATCAACAGGCTTTATTAGTTTCTTAGCCTGCACCTCTTTTATCAATCTTGACACCATACCCGATGAGGTCGTCTTGAGACCAAAACGTTCTCGTAAAGAAGAGTTTGACAGTGCGTCACCCTCTATGTATTTGATACAGGCATGCAGATAAGTTGACCAGATACGGTCGTCTGTCTGAATATTTACGAAATCCAAATAGGCGAACAGCGACACACGGGTTGACTCTTGGTAAACGTTGATGCGTGGTGCAGCTAAATATTTGCTTTCGCAACTGATTACCATTCTGTCCCAACCGCGTCCTAACTCTTCGCACATGCCAAGTCGGCGCATCACGGAGGCTAATTTCTCATTTCTCGACTTAGGCGGATTGTCGATGATGCGCATCACATCCACCAACGGAACACCTGGATTGGTGACTTCCACTCGGTTCTCGAACAACTCCACTACAGGTCCTGCTCCTGTGATATAGAAATCTTGGTGAATGACTGAGTTCGCCACACTTTCCCTTATGGCTGGTAGAGGAAAGGTGCTTACTGTCCGTAGTTGCACCTCACTCAGGTCTTCTTTTGACGGCAGGAGTGTAAAAACATACTTCACTGCTTTTTCCAAACTCGTGGCCCTTTTTCTGCTGTTTTTTTTCTCTTTTTTCGCTCCCATGTTTGTCACATTCGCTCCCACGTTTGTCACATTCGCTCCCACGTTTGTCACATTCGCTCCCACGTTTGTCGCATTCGCTCCCACGTTTGTCGCATTCGCTCCCACGATTGTCGCATTCGGTCCCATGTTTGTCGCATTCGCTGCCACTACGAAATTTGCGTGAGAACATCATCAAAAAATACAGAATCCCTATAGAAAAAGCGTTCACATTTTGGGCTTTTCTGTCACAAAGGGTTCACCGTTGTACGCCATTTGTGACGTTTTGGTGAATACCTGTGAAGGGAGGGTTCACGCCCTGAATCCCCTCTGTTTATCGGACTTCCGGCGCAGATGTGAAGGGTGAACCCTCGTTTCTTGCTTTATACGCATGCGCGAAAGAAAATAATTAAAGAAAGAAAACAGCAGTATGGGTAATGCCATAAAACATATAAAAAAGAATATATATATATTATTATAGACGTTCACGGTGTCACTCTGTGGTCTCGCCCGATAGGTTATTCAGACCAGCCAATGACTAACAGAGATTCCCCGGTAAGTCATTGAGCCGTCTCAGTGACTTACCGGGAAATGGTTACTATTATGCTGAACTCAACAATCGCAAATAAGCGCCACACACCCTGAAAAACTGCCAATACGTGCTTGGTGCGAAAAGAAAATTTGACAAAAAAATCGGGAAAATGCGCATAATTCATGAATAAACATGAAGAAAAACACAAAAGCGATGTAAAAGAAAACGAAAAAAGTGGAGAAATGAGGGGATTTGCTACCCCAAAACAGGCGATGCGGGGCCCAAAACAGGGGATGCGAGGCAAAAAACAGGGGATTGGGGCACTCCAAAAAAAGCGCATCCCCTGTGGATGCACTTCGCAAAACCCGACCAAATCCACAACACAAAAAGTGGATGGAAACAGAAATTACTACCCTTTTTGAACAGTTATTACAACCAAAACTGCTGCCGTGCCGATTCATTTCAACATTTATATATAAACAACGCGAGAAAAATGGTATAAAGTATTAATAATAAGGGGGATGCGAGAAAAATGGATTAGAAAAAATGCTTCAAATCCCCTATTTTTGTTTTTTGGCCGGCATAACGGCAGTATTGGCAGAGGGCAAAAAAACTTTCTTGAAAATGCGGATTTCTCTTAATTTCTTTTGTGTTACGATATTTTTTGTGTATCTTTGCAAGATAAACTGATAAAGAAATAAATGAGAAAACGATTCATCCACATATTATGGGCTTTGTTGGGTACAGGCATCCTGTTCTGTATCCTGGGCTTTGTAGCCGTTTGGAATGGTTTGATAGGCTATATGCCCGAGATAGAGGACTTGCAGAACCCCATCAACCGCTTTGCCACACAGGTGTATTCATCTGACGGCAAGGTGTTGGGAACCTGGAACCTGAACAAGGAGAACAGAATCGTGATCCCTTACGACAAGATGTCGCCCCACCTCGTAGAGGCACTCGTTGCGACAGAGGACGAGCGCTTCTATGAGCACTCAGGCATCGACTTCCGTGCCCTGGGTCGAGCCATCGTGAAGCGAGGACTCATGGGACAAGCCAATGCCGGAGGAGGCTCCACCATCACCCAGCAGTTGGCGAAGCAGTTGTATAGCGAGACAGCCAGCAGCACCGTGCAGCGCTTCTTCCAGAAACCCATAGAGTGGGTGATAGCCGTCAAGCTGGAGCGCTATTACACCAAGCAGGAGATCATCGCCCTCTATCTCAACTACTTCGACTTCCTGCACAATGCGGTGGGCATCAAGACCGCTGCCAACACTTACTTCAACAAAGAGCCCAAAGACCTGACGGTGTGCGAGGCAGCCACCCTCATCGGACTCTGTAAGAACCCCTCGCTCTTCAACCCCGTGCGCTATCCCGACCGCTGCCGGGAACGAAGAAACGTGGTGCTGCAGCAGATGGTGAAGGCAGGCTATATGGACCGCTCGGAGTACGCCAAGTATTCAGCCGAACCCCTTACCCTCGACTTCCACCGTACCGACCATAAGGACGGCACAGCCACCTATCTGCGCGAGTTCCTCCGCCAGTATATGACCGCCAAGCGCCCCGTGCGCTCCGACTATCCTTCGTGGAACAGAGTGCAGTTTGTCATCGACTCGATAGCCTGGGACACAGATCCCCTCTATGGCTGGTGCAACAAGAACTTCAAGAAGGACGGCACACCCTATAACGTCTATGCCGACGGTCTGAGAGTGTTCACCACGATAGACAGCCGTATGCAGAAATATGCCGAGGAGGCAGTCTACAAGCATGTGGCAGGCTATCTGCAGCCCGCCTTCGACCGTGAGAACAAGCCCAAGCCCAGTGCTCCCTTCTCCGACAAGCTGACGCCCAATCAGATACGCTCCATCCTGAACCGATCCATCACCCAGAGCGAGCGCTACCGCACCATGAAGGCGGCAGGCTATTTGCCCGAGGAGATACACGACGCCTTCAGAAAGAAGGTGGAGATGACCGTCTTTACCTATCATGGCGACATCGACACCCTGATGAGTCCGCTCGACTCCATACGTTACTACAAGGGTTTCCTTCGTTCGGGTTTCATGAGCATGGATCCCAAGACGGGAGCCGTGAAAGCCTATGTGGGCGGTCTCGACTATACACACTTCATGTACGACATGGTGAGCCTGGGACGCCGACAGGTGGGTTCCACCATCAAGCCATTCCTCTACAGTCTGGCGATGGAGAACGGATTCACCCCCTGCGACATGGCGCCCAACCGTCAGCAGACCTATATCGTGGCAGGCAGACGCTGGACACCCCGCAACGCCAACCATTCGCGCTATGGACAGATGGTTCCGCTGAAGTGGGGTCTGGCACAGAGTAACAACTGGATCAGCGCTTATCTGATGAGTAAGCTGAACCCACAGCAGTTTGTACAGCTGCTGCGCGATTACGGCATCAACAATCCCGACATCCATGCCTCGATGAGTCTCTGTCTGGGTCCTTGCGAGGTGAGTGTGTCGGAGATGGTGAGCGCCTATACCGCCTTTGCCAACCACGGCATCAGGACCTCGCCGCTCTTTGTGAGCCGCATCGAGGACAACGAAGGCAACACGATAGCCACCTTCCAGCCCCGCATGAGCGAGGTAATCAGCGCCGACAACGCCATGAAGATGCTTACCATGCTGATGGGCGTGGTAGACCAGGGTACGGCGGGACGACTGAGATACCGCTACAACATGGAGGGACAGATAGGAGCGAAGACGGGAACCACCAACAACAACAGCGACGGATGGTTCATTGGCTTCACACCGCAGTTGGTGACAGGCTGCTGGGTGGGAGGCGAGGACCGCGACATCCACTTCGACTCCATGAGTATGGGACAGGGAGCCACGATGGCGCTCCCCATCTGGGCCATCTTCATGAAGAAGGTTTATGCCGACCCGACGCTGGGCTTCAGTCCGATGGAGAAGTTTGACATTCCTGCTGACTATAATCCCTGTGCGAGTCAGACGGAAGATGAATTCGGTGAAGAAGGCATCGATGAAGTTTTTGAATAAGCAAGCATCCTGCAATGATGGCAATATAGATGAGGCCTAATTGCAGGATGCTTATTTTTATCCCCTCTATGCAGGCTCCCGGCAGCATGACTATCAGCTGCAGGGCATGCTGGGTGGCAGAGGTGGTGAGGCTCAGCAGGTATGCCAGTCCGCTCTGCAGCAGGGAGAATCCCGGCAGGAGGAAGAACGAGAGCAGCAGCGACAGGCTGACATAGATGATGACCGTGGCAGCGGGAATGGCGACAAACGAGCTGAGTACGGAATAGCAGGCGATGTTGCCGAAATAATAGCACACCAGCGGTGTGGTTCCCACCTGGGCAGCTACCGATACCGCCACCATTGCCCATGCCCAGCCCAAGGGCTTGCGGCGGGTGACCGAGGCAGGCAGAAGGCTGTAGATGGGCTTGTAGAGCAACAGGATGGACAGCACGGCGGCAAAGGACAGCTGAAAGCTGATGTCGAAGAGGTGGAGAGGCTGGATGATGAGCATCACGATGGCAGCGAGAGTCAGGTTGCTCACAGCCGTCGAGTTGCGTCTGGTGAGCAGGGCGAAACAGTAGATGCTGATCATTGAGGCAGCCCTGACGGCACTGGCAGGCAGGGCGATGAGGAACACGTATGCCCAGATGGCAGTCACGCTGATGGGTACGGCGATAAGCCGCCATCGTTTTCTGCCTCCTGCCAGGAGGATGAAGAGCTGAAAGATGATGCCGATATGCAGTCCGCTGATGGCCAGGATATGGCTGGCACCCGAGGCCTTGAAGGTTTGTCGGGTGTCCTTGCTGAGGCTGCCTTTCTCGCCCAGTGTCATGGCGGCGATGATGGCTTGCTGCTGTGATGCAAGATGCTGGCTGCCAATGCGTTCTGTGAGTTCGCTTCGCAGACTGAGAGCCTTCAGACGGGTGCGGTCGAGCGCCGACAGATGGCTGTAGGAACGCGTCGCTGCGGGTTGTCGGTTCTGCTCTTCCTGCAGAGAGGTGAGCAGGGCGCCAGCCAGCAGGAAGGCGGTGAGGATGAGGAGCGATTTGTGCAGCTCGTTCTTCACCAAGATGGCGAAGGCAGAGGCGGCGAGCATGATGAGCAGCCAGTAGGAGGGAGGAAGGGTGACGACGTGGAAGTGCGCAATGACAATGCCCGACACAAGCATCAAGCAGAGAGCCTGAGTGGGGCATGAATTGAAGAACTTTCGTCTTCTGAGGACTGTCTTTGCGCCAGAAATCTTCATTTAATCTTTAATTTCTGCAAATATAGGAATTTTTTTTCGTCTAAATGTAGTTTTTTTTGTAATTTTGCAAAGTTTTATAGAATACAATAAAAATCATTATAATGAACGTTTCATACAAATGGCTTAAAGAATACGTCGATTTCGACCTTACTCCCCAGGAGACAGCGGACGCGCTGACTTCTTGCGGTCTCGAAGTCGATGCTTTGGAAGAAGTACAGTCCATCAAGGGTGGACTGAAGGGTCTTTACGTAGGTAAAGTGTTGACATGCGAGATGCATCCCAATAGCGATCACCTCCATGTCACTACTGTAGATTTGGGCAAGGGCGAGCCCCAGCAGATTGTATGCGGTGCCCCCAACGTGGCAGCAGGACAGAAAGTCATCGTAGCCGACCTGGGCTGCGTGCTCTACGACGGCGACAAGAGTTTCACCATCAAGCGCAGCAAGCTTCGCGGCGTGGAGAGTCTCGGCATGATCTGTGCCGAGGACGAGATAGGAGTAGGAACCTCTCACGACGGCATCATCGTGCTGCCAGAGGATGCTCCCGTAGGTCAGCCAGCAGCAGAGTATTATCACTTGGAGAGCGACTGGCTCATCGAGATAGACATCACAGCCAACCGAGCTGATGCCCTGGGTCACTGGGGAGTGGCACGCGACCTCTATGCGTGGCTGAAGCAGAACGGATATCAGACCAGTATGCATCGTCCTTCGTGCGATGAGTTCGTTGTCGACAACGAGGACCTGCCTATCGAGGTGGAGATTCAGAACACCGAAGCCTGCAAGCGCTATGCCTGTGTGAGCATCACCGACTGCGAGGTGAAGGAGAGTCCTAAGTGGCTGCAGGACAAGCTGAACATCATCGGCTTGCGTCCTATCAACAACATCGTGGACATCACCAACTATATCATGATGGCTTACGGACAGCCACTGCACTGCTTTGATGCCGACATGGTGACAGGACATAAGATCGTGGTACGCACCCAGCCAGAGGGAACCAAGTTTGTGACCCTCGACGGTGAGGAGCATACCCTGGGCGAGCACGACCTGAGCATCTGCAACGCCGAGGAGCCTATGTGTATCGCAGGTATCTTTGGCGGTAAGGGTTCGGGAACCTACGACACCACCAAGAATGTGGTGTTGGAGAGTGCCTACTTCCATCCAACATGGATTCGCAAGAGTGCCCGCCGTCACGGACTGAGCACCGACGCCAGCTATCGTTTTGAGCGCGGTGTAGACCCCAACGGACAGATTTATGCCCTCAAGCAGGCTGCCATCCTCTGCAAGCAGTTGGCAGGCGGAAAGATCAGCATGCAGATCAAGGACGTATATCCAGAGCCTATCCAGGATTTCCCTGTGCGCCTGAACTATGAGTATGCACACCGTCTCATCGGTAAGGAGATCGGTGCAGAGACCATCAAGAATATCGCCACCTCATTGGAGATGAAGATTGTGAAGGAAGATGCCGAGGGCCTCGACCTCCTCGTTCCAGCCTTCCGTGTTGACGTGCAGCGTCCTTGCGACGTGGTGGAGGACATCCTGCGTATCTACGGATACAACAACGTGGAGATTCCTACCCAGTTGAAGAGCTCGCTCACTGTACAGGGCGAGGAAGACAAGCACTACCACACCCAGAACATCGTGGCAGAGCAGCTGGTAGGCGAGGGTTTCATGGAGATACTGAACAACTCGCTCACCAAGGCAAGCTATTATACCGACTTCGAGCTCAACGCATATCCCGACGAGCACACCGTGAAGGTGATGAACCCTCTGAGTGCCGACCTGGGAGTGATGCGCCAGACCATGCTCTTCGGTGGACTGGAGAGTGTGTCGCGCAACATCAACCACAAGAGCCAAAACCTGAAGTTCTTCGAGGTGGGCAACACCTATTTATATAATAAGGAGAAATGGGATGCCGAGAATCCTATCAAGGGCTACAGCCAGGAAGGTCATATCTCGCTCTTCATCACCGGTAAGCGTGTAGAAGGCAACTGGGCTCATGCCGACGAGCAGAGCAGCATCTACGAGCTGAAGGCTGTGGTGGAGAACATCCTGCGTCGTGTGGGTATGCCACAGAACAATGTGGTGCTGAAGCACAGCGACAACAATATCTTCTCAAAGGGTGTGCAGTATGAGACCCGTGCCGGAAAGGTATTGGTTGAGATGGGTATCCTGAGCCTGAAGCTGAAGAAGGCTTTCGATATCGAGCAGGACGTGTTCTATGCCGATGTGCACTGGGACAACCTGATGAAGGCCATCAAGAAGGTGAGCCTCACCTATACCGATATCAGCAAGTATCCTTCTGTAAGCCGCGACCTGGCACTCCTGGTCGACAAGAGTGTGGAGTTTGAGCAGATAGAGATGATCGCCTGTCAGACAGAGAAGAAGCTCCTCAAGAGCGTGGTTCTCTTCGACGTGTATGAGGGCAAGAACCTGCCAGAGGGCAAGAAGAGCTACGCAGTGAACTTCATTCTGCAGGACGAGGAGAAGACTCTCAACGACAAGCAGATCGATGCCATCATGAAGAAACTTATTGCCAACCTCACAGGTAAGTTGAATGCTGAATTGAGATAATTTTGGAGTTAACTCCTTCACTTCTTAACTCCTTCACATCATATAATAAGTATAACAACAAAACATATTAAATTTTATTCCAATGGGAAGAGCATTTGAATATCGTAAGGCTACAAAGCTGAAAAGATGGGGCCACATGGCCAAGACATTTACTAAGTTAGGTAAGCAGATTGCAATTGCAGTAAAGGCTGGCGGTCCAGAGCCAGAGAACAACCCTACCTTGCGTGCTATCATCGCCAACTGTAAGCGTGAGAACATGCCTAAGGATAACATCTCACGTGCCATCAAGAACGCCTGTGGCAAGGATACAAGCGATTACAAGGAGGTGACTTACGAGGGATATGGTCCTCACGGTGTTGCCATCTTCGTTGACACATTGACAGACAACACCACACGTACCGTAGGTGACGTGCGCTCAGTGTTCAATAAGTTCAATGGCAACATGGGTACCACAGGTTCACTTTCTTTCCTCTTCGACCACAAGGCTGTGTTCACCTTCAAGAAGAAAGAAGGCATGGATATGGACGAGATGATTCTCGACCTGATTGACTATGGTGTAGAGGATGAGTTCGACGAGGATGAGGAGAACAACGAGGTCACTATCTACGGTGCTCCTACAAGCTTCGGCGACATCCAGAAGCACTTGGAGGCTGAGGGCTTCGAGGTGACCGGTGCTGAGTTCACCTATATCCCTAACGACCTGAAGGACGTTACTCCTGAGGAGCGTGAGACTATCGACAAGATGGTGGAGAAGCTGGAGGAGTTTGACGATGTTCAGACCGTCTATACCAACATGAAGCCAGAGGTTTCTGAGGAGGCAGAATAAGCATTCTTTTTCGTATGATATTTAAGTTTTGTCTTAAAGCTTTTGCCCTTACAGGGCGTTTAGGGCATTGCCGTTTATACCCAGGGCGTTGCCCTGTGCTAGGAGGGGTTGCCCTTACAGGGCGCTTGGCGAAAATTAAATAATCATACGAGCACGCCCTGAAAGGATTAGCCCGATTCAGCGCTGCTTTTATCGGCACGCCCTGAAAGGATTAGCCCAATTCAGCGCTGCTTTTATCAGCACGCCCTGAAGGGATTAGCCCAATTCAGCGCTGCTTTTATTGGCACGCCCTGAAAGGATTAGCCCAATTCAGCGCTGCTTTTATCGGCACGCCCTGAAAGGGCAGAAGCTCATAGCCCAGGGCATCGCCCTGGGTTTTGTGTTTATTTCACTATGCGCCCTGTAAGGGCAAAAGCTTTAAAATAAGGAGAAAACATTATGATTAATTCTAACAACGAAAATCAGGATAAGTTGCAGAAGGTGACCTATCAGACACACGGCACCTGTTCAAAGTACATCTGCATCAGTGTGGATGAGGACGGAACAGTAAGGGATGCTGAGTTTATCGGCGGTTGTGACGGCAACACCAAGGGCGTATGCGCTCTGATAAGAAACATGAAGGCCAAGGACGTGATAGCCCGACTGAAAGGCATCACCTGCGGCAACAAGCCAACCAGTTGTCCAGACCAGTTGGCTACTGCCCTTCAGCAAATGGGATATTAATTTAGCATGGCGATATGTTCAAGCTTTAGTACTTGAACGTATCGTCCAACAAAATTTTCTGGGGATTGGAAGCCGAACGGTAGATGAAACGGAAGGAGAAGTGGGCTTCCTTATAGCTCTTGAGCGCCGGGTTGTTGTCGAGTGCCTGTTTCTGCAGATTGTGCAGTTTGTTACGGTTCAGGGCTATCGCCTCGGCATTGTCAGCCTTGTTGCGCAAGCTGAGATAATAAATATAAGTGCGTGAGTCTTTGTCAAACACAGCGCTGTCGGTACGGCTGTCGTTGATGTAAGGGGTGGGACATACCTTCTCTGTGTATTCGCGGGCTTCGCGTACAGCCCTGTCTTCCATGCTCTCAGTGCATGATGCCATGAGGGCAAGAGTCATGATACCGAATAAAATCTTTTTCATCTTTTTTCTTCGTTTTTGAATTTTGTCACAAAGTTACTGCAAAATTCGCAATTCTGCAACATTTGATCCTGTTTTTTCTGTCAGAAGCTCTAACTTCTCTAACTTCTGAACTTGCTAAAGTTGAGTAAATGCGAAAAAAAAACTCGAAAAAATTGGTTTTCTCCTAAAAATAAGGTAATTTTGCAACCTAAAGTATAAATATTTTATGGAGAATATCAACAAAATACGAAATTTCTGTATTATTGCACATATAGACCATGGTAAAAGTACCCTGGCAGACCGATTGTTGGAGAAGACACAGACCATCAAGATCACTGAGGGTCAGATGCTCGACGACATGGATTTGGAGCGAGAGAGAGGTATCACCATCAAGAGCCATGCCATCCAGATGGAGTACAAGGCAAATGACGGACAAACCTATATCCTCAACCTCATTGATACTCCGGGACACGTGGATTTCTCTTACGAGGTTTCACGTTCCATCGCTGCCTGCGAGGGAGCGCTCCTGGTAGTTGACGCCACACAGGGTGTGCAGGCGCAGACCATCTCCAACCTTTATATGGCCATAGAGCACGACTTGGAAATCATTCCTGTCATCAACAAGATAGACATGCCTTCGGCCATGCCCGAGGAGGTGGAGGACGAGATCGTAGAACTCATCGGATGCAAGCGCGAGGAGATTCTGCGTGCCTCAGGAAAGACAGGTGAGGGCGTAGAGGATGTGCTCGAGGCTGTGGTGAACCGTGTGCCTCATCCCGAGGGTGACAACAAGGCACCTTTGCAGGCACTGATCTTCGACTCTGTGTTCAACTCCTTCCGTGGCATCATCGCCTACTTCAAGATAGAGAACGGAACCATCCGCAAGGGCGACAAGGTGAAGTTCTTCAACACCGGAATGGAATATGATGCCGACGAGATCGGCGTGCTGAAGATGGACATGATAGCCCGCAACGAGCTGGGAACAGGCGAGGTGGGATATATTATCTCGGGTATCAAGAACGCCACTGAGGTGAAGGTGGGTGATACCATTACCCATGTTGCACGTCCCTGCGAGAAAGCCATTGCCGGTTTTCAGGAGGTGAAGCCTATGGTCTTTGCCGGTGTCTATCCCATAGACCCCAGCGACTACGAGAACCTGCGTGCCTCGTTGGAGAAGCTGCAACTCAATGATGCCAGTCTCACCTTTATGCCGGAGAGCTCTGTTGCTTTAGGCTTCGGTTTCCGTTGTGGCTTCTTGGGTCTGCTCCACATGGAGATCATACAGGAACGACTCGACCGCGAGTTCAACATGGACGTCATCACCACCGTGCCCAACGTATCCTATATGGTATACGACAAGCAGGGCGGCGAGAAAGAGGTGCACAATCCTTCGGGACTGCCCGACCCAACGATGATCGACCATATCGAGGAACCCTATATCCGCGCCACCATCATCACATCGTGCGACTATATTGGTCCTATCATGAAACTTTGTCTCGACAAGCGAGGCGAGCTCATCAAGCAGGAGTATGTGAGTGGCAACCGTGTGGAGCTGCACTTCATGCTGCCTCTTGGCGAAATCGTTATCGACTTCTATGATAAGCTGAAGAGCATTTCCAAGGGATATGCTTCCTTCGATTATCACATAGACTGCTTCCGTCCTTCCGACCTGGTGAAGCTCGACATTCTGCTCAACGGTGAGCCTGTGGATGCCCTGAGTACCCTGACCCACCGTGAGAATGCTGTTGCCTTTGGTCGCAGAATGTGTGAGAAGTTGAAAGACCTGATACCCCGTCAGCAGTTTGACATTGCTATCCAGGCTGCCATCGGAGCCAAGATTGTGGCACGCGAAACCATCAAGCAGGTGCGTAAGGACGTTACAGCCAAGTGTTATGGTGGTGACGTAAGCCGTAAGCGCAAACTGTTGGAGAAGCAGAAGAAGGGTAAGAAGCGTATGAAGCAGATCGGTAATGTGGAGGTGCCACAGAAGGCATTCCTTGCCGTATTGAAACTCGACTAATCATTTCAAGTAAGATAAAAGCTATCAAGCAACATAAATCAAGGAGGCAGAATAATGAATGATTTAAGGACGATTACTCCCAAGCGTGATATTGCCAGGGAGTTGGCGCGTAAGTACAGTACGATGACTCACGACGAGCTCGACATCCTGGAGGGCATCCTGGAGCCTGTGAAATACGGCAAGGGCGAGATGATCCTTACGGAAGGTGAGGTGTGTCGTGGTATCTCTTATATCGAGAAGGGGCTTGTGCGCCAGTTCTATAATAAGAATGGCAAGGAGGTGACCGAGCATCTGGGCGTCGACCATACCATCTTTATGTGTATCGAGAGTCTTTTCAAGGAGGAGCCTTCTCGTCTTCAGGTGGAGGCTCTTGAGGCTACCCTGGTTTATATCTTGCCTAAGTCGAAACTGGAGGCTGCCGCCATCCGCAATGTCAACATTCAGATGTTGTATCGTAAGATTCTGGAGGAGAGTCTCATCCAGTCGCAGGTTCATGCCGACTTGATGCGTTTCGAGACTGCGCCCAACAAATACAAGCGTCTGTGCGAACTGAGTCCTCAGGTGGTGTTGCGTGCTCCATTGACTTACATTGCCAGCTATCTGCAAATGACTCCCGAGACATTGTCCCGCATCCGTTCGGGTGTGTTGCTATAAAGATGTAATAACCCAAAAGTCCTGCTTCACAATGATGAAGCAGGACTTTTTGGTTATTGAAATTTCGTATATTTGCCCCACACGCCCTGAACCAACGGTCACCGACCGAAGGTAAAGGTCAGAAGCTCACAGAAACAGCACGCCCTGAACTGAATGATCGAAGCTCACAGAAGCAGCACGCCCTGAACAGAATGATCGAAGCTCATAAAAGCAGCACGCCCTGAAAGGGCAGAAGCTCTTAGCCCAGGGCAACGCCCTGGGTTGTTATGTTCGCAAACTTGTCGCCCTGTAAGGGCAAAAGCTTTATTATTGCCTGAAGTTTTAAAGCTTTTGCCCTTACAGGGCGCCTTGCTGAATGCCTTTATACCCAGGGTGTTGCCCTGGGCTAAGAGCTTCTGCCCTTTCAGGGCGTGCTGCTTTGTAAGATAAGTATAGGTCGTAATTTTTAGCGAGAAGACTATTGTCTTCACTCCTTTAACTCCTTAACTCCTTAACTTTACTCCTTTATTCAGTATACAGGAATCGCTTGATACTCTTCTTAGGAGTTTTCTCGAATTCCTCTTTGTGAATTCTTATTTCTGACACCTTGCAGTAGGCAGGAACCATGGTGTTGAGCTCCTGGCGGTTCTGCTCCATGATATCCATCAGCTCTTTCTCGCCTAAGTTGAGTGTCTGAGCCTCATCGTAGTCGGGATGTACCAAGCCAATGAGCTTGTTGCCCTTCTGTATCACCACACTCTCGCTCACGAGTGCTAAAGAGTTGAGCTTGTCCTCAATCTCCTCAGGATAGATGTTCTGACCGCTGGCACCCAAGAGCATGTTCTTGCTGCGGCCCTTGATGTAGACATTGCCGTCGCCATCCATTGTGCCAAGGTCTCCGGTGTGGTACCATCCGTCCTTGTCGATAGTGTTGCGTGTGGCTTCCTCGTTCTTGTAGTATCCCAACATCACGTTAGGACCCTTTGCCAGGATCTCACCAGGAATATTCTCGGGGTCAGGACTGTCGATCTTCACCATCATGTTCTTGGCAGCCTTGCCGCAAGAACCCGGTACGAAATATTTGTAGTCCTCATAGCAGATGATAGGCGCACACTCTGTGGCACCATAGCCCACGGTGTATTTGAAACCAATGCCATGCAGGAAGCTCTCCACCTCCTTGTTGAAGGCAGCACCACCGATAATAATCTCGTAGAAGTTGCCTCCGAAGGCCTGTGTCACCTGTTCGCATATCTTCTCGCGCACCTTCTTGCTGATGACAGGCATGTGGAGAAGCATACGCATGCGGTTGTTCTGAATCTTGGGGAACACCTTCTTGCGGATAATCTTCTCGATGATGAGCGGCACAGCTATGATGATGGCTGGCTTGATGCGGCTGAAAGCCTCGGCGATGATAGCCGGACTTGGTATGCGGGTGAGGAAGAAGATGTGGCAACCGGAAAGAACCTCGAAGAGGAACTCGAACGCCATGCCATACATGTGAGCCAGTGGAAGAATGCTGATGATAGGGTCGCCAGCCTTGATCTCCTTGGGCAATACGCTCATAGCAAAGTCGAAGTTGCTCCAGAGTGCACGGTAAGGCACCATGACACCCTTGGAGAAGCCTGTAGTACCGCTGGTGTAGTTGATGAGCGCTATCTGGTCTGGGTTCTCCTCAATATAATAATGTACGTGTTCCTTGCGGAAATACTTAGGGAACTTGATACCGAACATCTCGTTGAGATGTTCGCGTGCATAGGTGAGTTTGTCGGTACGTGATACCACCAGAGAATAGTCGGGTATATAGATGATTCCCTCTAATCCGGGCATCTTGGTAGCGTCAATCTGTGTGGCAACGACATCGCCCACAAACAGCAGTTTGGCATCGCTATGGTTGACGATGTTATGGATTTGCTCTGGCATAAACTCGTGCAGGATAGGCACGGCGACAGCTCCATAGGTAAGAGTTGCCAGGAAGGCCACTGCCCAGTTGGCGCTGTTTCTGCCGCAAAGGGCAATCTTGTCACCTTTTACTACGCCAGAATTCTCGAACATGATGTGCAATTTCTCTATTTTGCGTGCTACATCGTGAAACTGCAAGGTAGCTCCCTTGTAGTCGGTAAGAGCATCCATGTCCCAATGGTCGATGATGCTCTTTTGGATAAGTGCATTAAAGCTTGGTATCTCCATATGCTTGTATTCTAATAGAATTGTCTAAGTGGTTTATGAGGCTGCCTCTTGATACAGGTAGCGCTTGATGGATTTTTTGGCAGTCTTCTCAAACTCGTTCTCGTGTATCTGAATGCCGGAAATCTTGGCAAACGATGGCATCTGGGAGTTGAGCTCCACACGATTCTGATCCATGATGTGCTCCAGGTCCTCAGCGGTAAAGCCCATGGATGAAGCCTCGTCATAGTCGGGGTGGATCAGCGCCACGAGTTTGTTGTTTCGCTGAACAATGATGCTCTCGCTTACCAATGCCATTGAGTTGAGTCTGTCTTCTATCTCTTCGGGGTAGATGTTCTGTCCGTTGGCACCTAAGAGCATATTCTTGCTGCGTCCCTTGATAAAGAAATGTCCATCGGCGCTCATGGTGGCCAGGTCGCCAGTATGGAACCAACCGTCCTTGTCGATGACAGCATGGGTAGCCTCGGGATTCTTGTAGTATCCTTTCATCACATTGATGCCACGGCAAACCAACTCGCCAGGTACGTTCTGTGGGTCGTCGCTCAGCACCTTTACCTCCATGTGCTTCACAGCCACGCCACAGCTTCCTGCCACGTAGTCGTCCTGATGGGCAAAGGTGATGAGGGGAGCTGTCTCGGTGGTTCCGTAACCCATGGCGATGGGGAAGCCGATGCTGACAAAGAAGTTCTCTATCTCCTTGTTGAGAGGCGCACCGCCTACTACGACCTCGTAAGGATGCTCGCCAAACTCGCCCAGCACAAACTCGCGTATCTTCTCCTTGATGCGCTTGCTCAGTACAGGCATGCTGGTAAGCAGTCTGACCCAGTTGGTCTGCACGCGTGGGAACACATGCTTTCTTACGATCTTGTCGATCACCAATGGCACGGCGAAGATGATGTCGGGCTTCGTCTCGTTGAGAGCCTCGGAAATCAGTGTAGGGCTGGGCTGGCGGGTGAGGAAGAAGATGTGGTTGCCCAATACGATATTGAAGATAAACTCGGTCATCAACCCGTACATGTGAGCCATGGGCAGGGTGGAGAGGATGTTGCAGTTCTTGCCTATCTTGGGTTTTACGGTGTCCATGAGATAGTCTAAGTTGCCCCAGAGGGCACGATAGGGCAGCATCACTCCCTTAGAGAAACCTGTAGTACCGCTGGTATAGTTGATCATTGCCAACTCCTCAGGGTCGTCAACATGATACTTGATATGTTCTTTGCGGAAATATTTGGGATACTTGTGTCCGAAGATTTCATTGAGATGTTCGCGGGCATAAGTGAGTTTCTCAGAACGGGAAAGGTTGAGCGAGAAATCGGGAAGATAGACGATACCTTCGAGCGAGGGCATCTCTTCGGCATTGATTTCTGTGGCTACTACATCGCCCACGAAGAGCATCTTGCTCTCGCTGTGGTTTACGATGTTGTGAATCTGTTCGGGCTTGAACTCATTCTGTATAGGAACCACGATGGCACCATAGGTAACAATGGCCAGGAAGGCTACTGCCCACTGGCTGCTATTTCGTCCGCAAACAGCTATCTTGTCGCCCTTTATCACACCGCTGTTCTCGAACAGGATGTGGAGCTTTTCTATCTTTCTGGCTACATCATGATATTGCAGTGTTGCTCCTTTGTAATCGGTAAGAGCATCCAAATGCCAATTATTGATGATGCTTTGCTCAATATACGAGTTGAAACTTGGTATTGAATTCATTGCACAGTTTACAAAATTTTGTGCAAAGATACATTAATTTCTGCACACAACAAAAAAATATGTGCACAAAATGAATAAAAAGGGAAAAAAAGTGGTTTTTCTTGCATTATAGCCCATTAATGTGGGCTAAAATGCTGTAGTGATTATTCATATCGCATCGATTTGGCTGGATGGATATGTGAGATGAGGTAGCTGGGTGCCACCAGCATGAAGACGCTGATGAGGAGTGTTGCCACATTGAGCGCCACGATATACAAGGCATTGATCTCTACGGGAACGGTGCTCACATAATAGGTCTGTGCGTCCAACTTGATGATGCCGAAGGCTTGCTGAAGCGCTAAGAGTCCTAAAGACAGGACATTGCCGATGAGCATTCCCTTGCCGATGATGAAGACGGCAAACCACATGAAGGTGTGGCGGATGGTCTTATTGCGTGCTCCCAAAGCCTTCAGGATGCCTATCATCGAGGTGCGTTCCAGGATGATGATGAGCAAGCCGCTGATCATCGTCACGCCTGCCACGATGAGCATCAGGGCGAGGATGATCCATACGTTGAGATCCATGAGGTCGAGCCATTGGAAAATCTGTGGGTTCAGTTCCTTGATGGTGGCACTGCTGTAGGTCTCGCCATAATGGTCTACTGTGCCTTTCACCTTGCTGATTACCCGACTCTCTACCATGTCAAGGTTGTCGAAGTTGTCGACGGAAAGCTCGGCTCCGCTTGCCTGGTCGCTTTCCCATCCGTTGAGTTTGACGGCCGTATAGAGGTCGGTGAAGACGATGGTCTCGTCGTATTTCTTCAGGTTGGTCTGGTAGATGCCCGCAATGGTAAACCTTCGCGTGCGTACACCGTTGTTGTCGAAGAAATAGGCAAAGATGCGCTGTCCTGACTTCAGGTGCAGTTTGTCTGCCATCAACTGAGAGACAACAATCTTGTTGTGACTCACGCTGTCGGAGAAATGAGGAATGCTTCCCTCCACCATGTTGTTGTGGATGAAGGTAGAGTCGAAGTCGGGACCCACTCCCTTGAATGCTACGCCCAGGAAGTCGCTGTCGGTCTTGAGGATTCCTTCCTTCATGGCAAAGCGCTGAACGTGAGCCACATCGGGAATATGTTTCAAGACGTCGATCATGGAGTCGTCGATGACGATGGGGTATTGTTCCATCTGCTGCAGGGTGAGGAAGTCGGCCACCTGTATATGGCTTCCGAAGCCGATGACCTTGTCGCGGATGGTGTGTTTGAATCCCAGCACCACACAGACGGAGATAATCATGACGGCAAGTCCGATGGCTACTCCGGCAGTGGCAATATGTATGGCAGGGCGAGAAACTTTTCGTTTGTCGCCCTGCTCGCTGTATAATCTTTTAGCTATGAAAAGTGGAAAATGCATGTTGTAATGGAAAATGCATATAATATTGGAAAATGCATATTATATTCCTTCGTCCTCAACGCGTCCTGGATAAGCCTCCAAAGCCTTGGCAAGTACTATGAGTGCACGGTCCAGATCGTCTTTTTTCAGTACGTAAGCCATACGCACCTGGTTCTTGCCTGCACCGGGAGTGGTATAGAAGCCGGAGGCAGGAGCCATCATGATGGTCTCGCCCTCGTATTCGAACTCTTCAAGGCACCAACGGCAGAACTTTTCGGAATCGTCGATAGGCAGTTTGGCCACGGTGTAGAAGGCGCCCATAGGAATAGGAGAGTAGACTCCGGGTATGCGGTTGAGTCCGTCGATGAGGCACTTGCGTCGCTCTACGTACTCATCGTACACATCGCGATAGTACTCTTCTGGCGCATCGAGAGAGGCCTCGGCTACAATCTGTCCGATAAGGGGTGGAGAAAGACGAGCCTGGCAGAACTTCATCACCGCCTTGCGTATCTCGGCATTCTTGGTGATGAGGGCACCTACACGGATACCGCACTCGCTGTAACGCTTCGATACTGAGTCGATAAGCACGGTGTTCTGCTCGATGCCTTCGAGGTGCATGGCACTGATATAGGGGCTTCCGGTATAGATGTACTCACGGTATACCTCATCAGAGAAGAGGTAGAGGTCGTATTTCTTGACAAGGTCGCGAATCTGGTTCATCTCCCTGCGGGTATAGAGATATCCGGTAGGGTTGTTGGGGTTGCAGATCAGGATGGCGCGTGTGCGCTCGTTGATAAGCTCTTCGAACTTCTCGACCTTAGGCAAGGAGAAGCCTTCTTCTATCGTAGTGGCAATGGTACGTATCTTGGCACCTGCCGAGATGGCGAATGCCATATAGTTGGCATAGGCAGGTTCGGGCACGATGATCTCGTCGCCAGGATTGAGGCAGCTCATGAATGAAAAGAGCACAGCCTCTGAACCTCCTGCTGTTATGATAATATCGTCGGCAGTAATGTTGATGTTGAACTTCTTGTAGTAATCCACCAGTTTCTCGCGATAGCTAAGATAGCCCTGGCTGGGAGAATACTCCAGGATGGTGCGGTCGATATGCTTCAGTGCATCAAGACCACACTGAGGAGTAGGGAGGTCGGGCTGACCGATGTTGAGGTGATACACCTTGACTCCTCGTTTTTTTGCTGCGGCAGCAAGAGGCGCCAACTTTCTGATAGGCGACTCTGGCATTTCAAGTCCACGTACTGATATTTCAGGCATCTTTAATACTTTCTGTTGAACTTTCGCAGGTTCAGGAGTTAACTTCCCGCACGCGCGAAAGTTGAGTTTTCTATATTAATAGTTTTGCAAATACAAATGTGCTTGTTTTGCTTTCGGATGCAAAGGTAAGAAATTTCAGTGATATTTGAGAAAAGAAACGACAGATTTTTTATTTTTTATTAAATTCTGTAGCATTGTGTTGTTCTTATGCTTTCTTTTTTATAACTTTGCATCTCGAAAAAGATATGGAATTTTCGCAAGAGGGAGTCTTTTGGGAGTCCAGGAGATTTCTCTGGAGTTAAGGAGATATCTCTGGAGTTAAGACAAATGCTTTTGTGGACATGAAATAAAATGTTTAACATTTCCTCCAAGGCTATTGGCTATAACTTCTAACGACCGAAGGGAGTGATAACTTCTTTAACTTCTCTAACTTCTTAAAAAAATAACTTCTCAAGAAGATAGTTTCTGTACTTGCGCGAGTTCTATTTTAATATTAATGACCAATTAAAAACGAATCGTTATGAGATCAAGAATGAGTACATGGTTTGAAACCAAAGTAAGATACACCAAGGCACAGGAGGATGGCTCCGAGAAGCCAGTTACCGAGGCTTATGTAGTAGACGCGCTGAGCTTTACCGAGGCTGAGAGTCGTATCACCGACGAGATGGCTGTCTATGTGTCTGGCGAATTTAAGGTGTCGGGCATCAGCAAGGCTGCCTATGGTGAGGTGTTCTTCAGTGATATGGATGGCGACGACAAATGGTACAAGGCCAAGTTGTCGTTTATCACCATTGATGACAAAACCGAGAAGGAGAAGCGTACCACCGTCAACTACCTGGTGCAGGCCAAGTCGCTTGCTCGTGCCCTGCGCTATATCGACGAGGTGATGGGTAAGACCATGAACGATTATGATGTTGTGGCTCTGGCTGAGACCAAGGTGATGGACGTGTTTGAACATACTGTTCCTGGAGAAAACAAGGAAGAGAAGAACGACAAGCCAGAGTACGAAGAGGCATAAAAACTTGCTAAAGTTCAATAATACTATAATATAATGTATGATGTAGCAAAAAACTTGCATGAGGTGTTAGACCAGCTGCCTAAGGGTGTTCGTCTGGTAGCCATCAGCAAGTTTCATCCCAAGGAGTATTTGTCGGCTGCCTATGCAGAGGGACAACGAATTTTTGGAGAGAGTCATGAGCAGGAACTTGCCAAGAAGGTGGCAGACCTGCCCAAAGACATAGAATGGCATTTCATCGGTCATCTGCAGACCAACAAGGTGAAGTACATAGCGCCTTACATCAGTATGATAGAAGCTGTGGACAGTCTCAAGTTGTTGAAGGAAATCAACAAGCAGGCTGCCAAGCACGACAGGGTGGTGAAGGTGTTGTTGGAACTTCATATTGCTGCGGAAGAGACCAAGTACGGACTGACATTGGACGCTTGCCGTGCCTTGTTGGAAGAAGGAGAATGGCGTTCAATGGAGCATGTGCAGATTTGTGGACTGATGATGATGGCATCTAATACGGATGACACCGAGCAGATAGCCCGCGAGTTTGACACGGCAGTTCGCTTCTTCGATGAGGTGAAAGCCAAGTACTTTGCCGATGATGAAGCGTTCTGTGAGCGCAGCTGGGGCATGAGTCATGACTATCCGATAGCTATCCAGCATGGAGCCACTTTGGTTCGTGTAGGTACAGCTATATTTGGACCACGCATTTACTAAATTAAGGAGATTTGTTCTGGAGTTAAAGGAGTTAAGGAGTTAAGGGAGTTAAGACAACAGACTTAATTCGCGGAAGTTAAAGAAGTTATCACTCCTTTCTGTTGTTAGAAGTTATAGCCAATAGCCTTTGTGGATTGAAAATTAAACATTACCCATTTAACATAACATATTTCCTCAAATGCTATTGTCTTAACTCCTTAACTCCTTAACTCCTTAACTCCTTAACTCCTTAAACTCCATAACTCCATAACTCCTGAAATCTCTCCCTTCCTAATTCTTATTCATGATTTTCTGCAGGGCCGCCTCTTCGCCAACGATCCAGATGATGTCGCCTTTCTGGAAGGTGTAGGAAGGCGAAATTTTGGTAAGACTCTCCAAGCCTTCTTCCAGTCCGACAACCATACAGTCGTATTTGTCACGGATTCCGCTTTCGCCCAAGGTCTTGCCGCAGAATTCACTCTTTCCACTGATTACCAGCTGGCGAAGCTTCATCTCTCTTTTCTCTATGTCCAAGTCCTCGGGTACAAGTTCAGTCTGCAGGGCGTTGTTGAATTTCTGTGTCTGTTCGTCATTGCCGATGATCTGCAGTTTGTCGCAGGGGAATATAGTGGTGTCGCCGTTGGGGATGTTGATTCTTCTTGATCCGCGATAGATGCTGCTCATGTCGACGCCGAAGCGCTGACGCAGGTTGAGTTCTCTCAGTGTGTGTCCGCACCAGGTAGAGTCTTCAGGCACCTCAAACTCGCTGATGTGGATGTCTCGGTCGAGCAGGTGTCCCTCGTACAGAGGCCGTTTGGTGCCCTTCACCTGTGCCTCGATGTCGCGTGAGCGAAGGTTGCGGATGAACAGACGCTCCATCTTGATGCTTCGTTTCTTCGTTCTTCTGGAAACGATGATGAGCAATACCGCCACAATACCGATGCTGATCATCAGCGCATCGGTAAACCGGCTCAGGAAGTTGCAGATATAGAAGATAAAGCCCAGGGCTATCATAAACCTCACCACGATGGTGGAGAGGAGCGGTATGCGGTTGATGCTGCTCTCCACCCACAGTCGTTTCCACTCGCTGCTGTGGTTTTTCTTCATCACGATGGCACGCAGGAAGGGTGCTATGAAGATGACGGTGAGCACGCCCGTGATGGCATTGGCGTACCAGTGGAGTCGCCAGCCTGGCAGCAGGTTGCGCATTAAGGGATGTACGAACGTGAACATCAAGGCTATGACAGCCGCACTCAGGATGGAGTAGGCCACGGTGTTGACAGTCATCTGTCTGAGGAGCGCCTTCCATTTGCTCTGTTGTGTGGTGGATGGGCGGTTGGTCGCCAGATGGTTGAGTGCTGTGATCAACTTGTTGGGCAGATGCTTCTCCATGACCTGGTAGCTTGGAGTGGCAAGGCGTATCATATAAGGTGTAAGGAAGGTGGTGATGACCGAAACCGCCACGACCACAGGATACAGGAACTTGCTGATGACGCCCAAAGACAATCCCAACGAGGCGATGATGAACGAGAACTCGCCTATCTGAGCCATGGAGAAGCCGCATCGCATGGCCGACTTGAGCGACTCACCGCCCAGCATGAAACCAAAGGTTCCCAATACAGCCTGACCTATCAGGATGGTGAGCACGAGGGCAAGGATAGGCAGGGCATAGTCGACCAGGATCTGTGGATCAACCAGCATACCCACCGACACAAAGAATATGGCTCCGAAGAGGTTTTTAACAGGCTCTACCAGCTTGATGATTTTCTCTGCCTCAATGGTCTCGGCAAGGATGCTGCCCATGACGAAGGCACCGAAAGCACTGGAGAATCCCACCTTGGTGGACAGCACCGCCATGCCGCAGCAGAGTCCGAGGGACACGATGAGAAGCGTCTCGCTGTTGATGAGTTTGCGCACAGACCTGAGGAAGAGTGGGATGGCAAAGATGCCCACGATGAACCACAGGATGAGGAAGAAGACAATCTTGATGACCGACTCAAACATCTGTTCGCCGTCGGGCGTGCTTCCTCCTGCGATGGCCGAAAGCATCACCATCATGACAATGGCAAGAATGTCTTCCAGGATGAGCACACTCATCACCATACCGGCAAACTTCTGTTGCCGCAGTCCCATGTCGTCGAAGGCCTTATAGATGATGGTGGTGGAACTCATGGCAAGCATGCCTCCGAGGAAGATGCAGTCCATCTTGTTCCAGCCGAATCCATGACCCACGCTGATGCCCAGCATCATCATACAGAACACGATGACGACGGTGGAGATGATGGGCGATGCTCCCATCTTCACGATCTTCTTGAACGAGAAATCGAGTCCGAGCGAGAACAGGGTGAAGATGACGCCGATGTCTGCCCAGGTCTGAATGTCGTTGTCGTCGATCACTGACATGGTGTAGGGCATGTGGGGAGAGACCAGGAAACCTGCCACGATATAGCCTAACACAAGGGGTTGCTTGAGTTTCTTGAACAAGAGGGTAACAATTCCTGCTACCATCAGGATGAGTGCGAGGTCTTTTACGAGGAATGGAATTTCTGCCATGACTTTCTAATTTAACTTCTTTAACTTCCCCATTTGTGAAAGTTGAGTTACTTTCTAAAAGCAAAGGAGCTCATGAGCCAGAACCTGATATAGTGTTTAGGTTTTGTTGGCATCATGAAGCTCCTTTACTTCTTATGATTAGTCGTTGTATTCGGCTGTTATTTCTGCTATTTTGACGATGGTCTGAACTACTTTCTCCATGACCTGTATGCTGACGAATTCGTGAGGACCATGGAAGTTGACGCCACCGGCGAAGATGTTAGGACAGGGCAGACCTTTGAAACTGAGCTGTGCTCCGTCGGTTCCGCCACGGATTGGTTCCACGCGAGGAGGAACTCCGCTTTCCTGCATGGCTCTCAGCACGATGTCGATGACATGCATGTTGGGGTCTATCTTCTCCTTCATGTTGTAGTATTGGTCGTTGATCTCGGCCGTGCAGGTTCCCTCGCCGTATTTCTCGTTGAGTTTCTTGGCGCAGTCTGCAATGAATTTCTTGCGGTCTTCGAACTTGCTGCGGTCGTGGTCGCGGATGATGTAGCTGAGCTTGGCTTCCTCGCATCGGCTCTCGATGCCAATGAGGTGATAGAAACCCTGGTAGCCCTCGGTAGCCTCTGGCGTCTCGTCCTCGGGAATCATGTTCTGGAACTCTACGGCGAGTCGGCTGGCGTTCACCATCTTGCCCTTGGCATAACCGGTATGCACGCTCACACCCTTGATCTTGATCTTGGCACCAGCGGCATTGAAGTTCTCGTATTCGAGGTCGCCCAAGTCGCCGCCGTCAACGGTGTAAGCCCAGTCGCAGGCAAACTTGTCTACATCGAAATGATGAGCTCCCATACCGATCTCCTCGTCAGGGTTGAAGCCTACACGTATGTCGCCGTGCTTGATTTCGTTGTGGTCGCGCAGATAGCACATCGCCTGTACGATTTCGGCAATACCAGCCTTGTCGTCGGCTCCCAGCAGAGTGGTGCCGTCTGTGACGATGATGTCTTCGCCCTTATGGGCTTTCAGCTCAGGGAACTTGCTCACGCTTGATATGATGCCAGGGCTTAGTTCGATGTCGTTTCCATCATAGTTGCGTATGATTCTTGCCTTGACATCCTTGCCACTTGCATCAGGACTGGTGTCCATGTGTGAAATGAAGCCAATGGTAGGTGTTTCCTTCTTGGTATTGCCTTTCAGTGTGGCGTAGACGTAACCCATGTCGTCCATCTCCACATCACTGAGTCCTTCGTCCTCCAACTCCTTTTTCAGGTACTTGGCAAATTCCAACTGTTTCGAAGTGCTGGGCACACTGTCGGAGTCTTCGCTCGACTGTGTGTCGAATTTGGTGTAATTGATAAATCTTTCTACTAAGTCCATAATTTTGAAAATAGAACTTTCGCTGGGTTCAGAAGTTCTGGAGTTTAGACACTAACTTCTCTCACTTCCACCCTTGTGAAACTGCAGTTTTTTACTATAATTAGTGACTCCGCTGGGATTCAAACCCAGGACCTTCAGAACCGGAATCTGACGCTCTATTCAGCTAAGCTACGGAGCCCTTATATATAATAAGGTATAGGAAACGTGCTGTACGTTGGCATATACGTTTGCAAAAATACAGATTTTATTTGAATTGACCAAATTTTGAATGAATAAAGTGGTGTCAGGTTGCTTTCTTTCGTCATTTGGTGAGGTATGAGAGCCGAAAAGTCGGAAAAGTTAGTAAAAAGTGCATAAAGTCTATACAAAAAGAAAGGAAAATGGATAAAATGATTAACAAAATATAAAAATATTGTTCGGAATAGTTGCAGTATGATAATATTTTTGTATCTTTGCACAGAATTTTAAATACTAATGCAAAAAATGAGTAAGCTAATAAAGCCTATCGGTTATCAGGCATTGCTGGACATGCGTCAGACCGAGATGGGAATCAAGTTGATAAAAGAGTTCTTCCAGCAGAACTTGGCTACAGAGTTGCGTCTTCGTCGTGTGACAGCACCTCTCTTTGTGTTGAAAGGTTTAGGTATCAATGATGACCTCAACGGTGTGGAGCGTCCTGTAACCTTCCCCATCAAGGACTTGGGCGACGCCCAGGCTGAGGTGGTTCACTCGCTGGCTAAGTGGAAGCGCCTTACCTTGGCGGAGTATGAGATAGAGCCTGGTTATGGCGTGTATACAGATATGAATGCCATCCGTGCCGACGAGGAGTTGGACAACCTTCACTCTCTCTATGTAGACCAGTGGGACTGGGAGGCAGTGATCGAGAAGAAAGACCGCACGTTGGCTTTCCTTCACGATGTGGTTCGTCGCATCTATGCTGCCATTTTGCGCACTGAGTATCTCACCTGTGAGCATTATCCACAGATTAAGCCTTTCCTGCCCAAAGAGATTCACTTTATTCATGCCCAGGAGTTGTTGGATATGTATCCTGACAAGACTCCCAAGGAGCGTGAGGATGCCATCTGCGAGAAGTATGGTGCCGTATTCATCGAAGGAATCGGTTGCAAGTTGAGCGATGGAAAGAAGCATGATGGCCGAGCTCCCGACTACGATGACTGGAGTACGGTGGCTGAGAATGGTTTGCCAGGTCTTAATGGCGATATCCTGATCTGGTATCCTGTATTGGGCAGAAGTTTCGAGTTGAGTTCCATGGGTATTCGTGTGGACAAGGAGAGTCTGTTGCGCCAGTTGAAGTTGGAAGGCAAGGAAGACCGCGAGAAACTCTATTTCCACAAGCAGTTGCTTGGCGGCAAGTTGCCATTGAGCATTGGTGGCGGTATCGGCCAGAGCCGTCTCTGTATGGTTCTGTTGCATAAAGCTCACATCGGCGAGATTCAGGCAAGTATATGGCCTGAGGAAATGCGCGAGGAATGTGAGAAAGCGGGAATGTCGCTGATTTAAGGAGATTTTTGTAAGGAGATTTTTTAAAGAGTTAAAGGAGTTAAGACAATAGCATTTGAGGAAATGTGTTGTCTTAACTCCTTAAACTCCCGATAAACCATCATGTCATCACCAGCTTCAGCGTATTGCAAAGCTTGTCCAAGGCAGGGTTTTCCTTTCTCATATTCTCCAGCACCTCTCTCTTGTTGAGAATCTTCTTGACTTCCTCTTTGTGAGAAAGTCGGTAGGAGATGACGATGTTGGTGTTGTGCAATCCCCGAACCAGTGTGTTTCTGATTCTGTTTTTAATGTTTTGCATGTCGTCGAGCAACAGTTGGTTGTCGGCGACAATTTCTATGTTGGGGCATTTCGTCAGCTTGGGCTTGATGGCCTGCATACGGTGCGACAGACCTATGAGTTCTTTGTTGTTCTGTGCCATGCGTACGCACATTCCCGTCCACTGATACTGCAGGGCGTCTTCGTTGAATTCGCATTGTTCGGAGTCATCAGTGCTTCTGATGGCTTTCACGTCGGCGGTAGGGTTCAACTGCTGTTTTACCATCTCCATGTTTTTCTTCAGGTTGCTGAAGGTCATGCCGATGGTTCCCAGTTTGACGGCGCCTTTGCTGATGGGTTTTACTTGATGTTTGTTATTGGCAGCCTCGTTGTTGGCTTCGTTTTCCGAAGCATGAAGAGGCTGGACAGCAGTCTGAGGAGTTTTTTCGTTGCTCTCCTCACCGTTGCCTTTAAGCTCAGCACCTGCACCCTGAATGGCAGGCTTCAGCTGGGCAATGATTTTCTGAAACAGGGATTTTAATCTATTGGGCGTACGCCCCGCACTCGGAATGTCTTTGTCCTCGGGCTGGGTGATCTGTCCGATCTCTATCAGTGTGAGCTCCACCAGCAGTCGTTTGTTTGAACTCTGTCGGTAGTTGATGTCACATTTGTTGGCTATCTGCAGCGCCTTATATAAAAAAGGTGTAGGCACCTTCTGAGCCTGTTGCTGATATTTGGCTTTCTGAGCCTCGCTGGTTTCCAATAGGGGAAGCGTCTTGGCATCTTTTGCCATCAGCACGTTACGTACATGCTGTGCCAGACCCTGTATCATGTTGCCACCGTCGAATCCCTTGTCCAAGATGCCGTTCAGCAGGAGCATCATCTCCGACACGTTGTTCTCCAGTGCACAGTCTACCAGCTTGAAGTAATTGTCGCTGTCCAGCACGTTGAGGTCTTCTGTCACCTTCTGATAGGTCAGGTTGCCCTGGCAGAAACTCACCGCCTGGTCGAATATCGAGAGAGCGTCGCGCATACCTCCGTCTGCCTTTTCGGCTATTACTGCCAGCGCCTGCTCCTCGTAGTTGATGCCTTCCTTCTCTGCCACCATCTTGAGGTGGTTGATGGTGTTGGGCACGGTCATGCGCTCAAAGTCGTATATCTGGCATCGGCTCAGGATGGTAGGCAGAATCTTGTGTTTCTCGGTGGTGGCGAGGATGAAGATGACGTGCTGTGGCGGCTCCTCCAGTGTCTTAAGGAAGGCATTGAAGGCAGCAGAGCTGAGCATGTGTACCTCGTCGATGATAAACACCTTGTACTTTCCGGTCTGTGGCGGTATGCGCGTCTTCTCCATCAGCTCCTTGATGTGGTCCACACCATTGTTGCTGGCAGCGTCGAGCTCAAAGATGTTGTACGACCGCTGTTCGTTGAACGACTTGCAGCTCTCGCACTCGTTGCATGCCTCGCCGTCCTCCTTGGGGTGCTCGCAGTTGATGGCCTTGGCGAAGATGCGTGCACAGGTGGTCTTTCCTACACCTCTTGGACCGCAGAACAGATAGGCATGAGCCAGCTTGCCGCTCTTCACGGCATTCTTGAGCGTTGTGGTCAAAGCGCTCTGTCCTACAACCGAATCAAAGGTCATCGGACGGTACTTTCTTGCAGAAACAATATATTCTTCCATTATTTTTTCTTAAATGATGATGCAAAGATAACAAAAAAATATTATCTTTGCAAACAAATTCATAAATTAATGAGCAGAAGATTGAGTATAATATGGAACTACCTCTCTCATTATAAGTATCTTATAGTGATTGTGGTGGGCGTGCTGGTGGTCGGTTTCATCGACGACAACAGCATCATGCAGCATATAAAATATAAAGTTCAGATCCATAACCTGCAGTTGGAGATAGACAAGTACACCACTCTCTATCAGAATGACATCCAGATGTGGCATGAGATGAACCATGGCGGCAGGGCTTACGAGCGGATAGCCCGTGAGCGCTATTTCATGAAGGCTGATGACGAGGATATTTTTGTGCTGAGTACAGATTTACCGAATAATGACAACGAACAAGACAATGAAACAACTGAATAAGATTCAAACATCTATTTTTATATTAGGAGGAGTGTTGATGGTGATAGGCGCAGGCTGCTTCGCCTTCGGTTATATGATTTATCCCCAGCTGACCCTTTACACCAGCTGGCTTTTTCTCTTGGGCACGGTAGCTTTCAGTGTGATGCAATCGATGCAACTCTATGAAGGCTCGTCGCAGGTGGTTCACCGTCTGAAGCGCATTCAGGCAGTGGCCGACATCTTCTTCGTGCTGTCGGGCATCTCGATGGTAGATACAGTCTATGCCTTTGCCCGCAACTGGTTTTCCAACTACGAGACCTATATCACCTATTTCTACAACAAGTGGGTGGTGTTTCTGTTGGTGGCAGCCCTCATTGAATTGTACACTACACACCGTATTTCGCATGAATTGAAAAAGGAAGAATGCAAATAAAACCTAAATACATGCAATATTCAATTAAATAGCATAAATTTTTTTTCGTACTTCAATTTAACATTGTACTTTTGTTAGCCGAAATAGAAACAGCTTATGAACAAGATATTTTACGCATTTATTTCCTTATTGGCGTTGACATCGTGTGCCAACAGTTACGACATAACCGGAACTTCCAATGTGAGCACGTTGGACGGACGTATGCTCTACCTGAAAGTTTTGAAGGACGCAGAGTTCAAGAGCGTCGACTCCTGTGACGTCGTTCACGGACAGTTCCATTTCGACGGCACACTTGATTCTGTAAGAATGGCCAATATCTTTATGGACGATGAGCCCGTGTTGCCCCTTGTCCTGGAGAGCGGAGCCATCACGGTCAAGCTTGACGATACACAGCAGGTGGTAAGCGGAAGCCCTCTCAACGACAAGTTGTTTGGTTTCTTCAAGAAATATCAGCAGCTGCAGAACCAGCAGCGCGAACTTGTACATAAGCACGACCAGGCCATCATGAACGGAAGCGACATGAACGTCGTGACTCGTCAGCTCACAGCTGAGGCCAACCGTCTGGCTGAACAGGAAGACAAGTTGGTGACTACTTTTGTGACCGACAACTTCGACAATGTGCTCGGAGCAGGCGTCTTCTTCCTCGTCACCATGGGCAATCAGTATCCCATGCTCACCCCATGGATAGAGGACATCATGAGCAAGGCCACCGACCATTTCAAGAACGACTCTTATGTAAAGGACTATTATCAGAAGGCTCAGGAGAACGAGCAGATCATGAACGGAACCCGCGATATGCAGCCCGGAGCTCCTGCCGTGTCAGCCCAGCCTTCGCCCGAAGCAGCGCCAGCGCCTACACCCAACGACCTGGCGCGTCCTACCTTTCCAGAAAAAAAAGAATAAGCAGGTATGAAAACATTGATTAAAAATGGAACTATCGTCAACGAGGGAAAGACATTCCGAGGATACCTCGTTGTCGATGGCGAACAGATAACACATATTTATAATGGCGAAGAAGCACCTCGTGGCAGTTTCGACAAGACAGTCGATGCCTCGGGGTGTTTTGTTATGCCAGGAGTGATCGACGACCATGTGCATTTCCGTGAGCCCGGACTCACCGCCAAGGCCGACATCGAGAGTGAGAGCAGGGCCGCAGCCTTTGGCGGCGTCACCTCTTATTTCGACATGCCCAACACGGTGCCTCAGACCACTACACTCGAAGCCCTGGCCGACAAGACGGCTCTCGGCAGCCAAAAAAGTCATGTCAACTATGCCTTCTTCTACGGCGCCACCAATGACAATGTGGAGAGTTTCTCCCAGTTGGACCGTCATCGCATTCCCGGTATCAAGCTTTTCATGGGCTCCAGCACTGGCAATATGCTCGTCGACAAGGCTGAGTCGCTGCGCCGCATCTTTCAGGCAGCTCACGATCTCGACTTGCCCTTGATGGCTCATTGCGAGGATACCGACATCATCAACAGCAATATGGCAGCCTTCAAGAAGCGGTATGGCGACGACCCCGCGGTGGAGTTTCATCCCGCGATACGCAGCGAACAGGCCTGCTATGAGAGTAGTCGTCTGGCTGTGCAGCTGGCCCATGAGTATGGCACTCGTCTGCATATCGCTCACGTCACAACGGCTCGCGAGCTCGACCTCTTTACGCCAGGTTCCTCGGTGACGGGCGAGGCTGTCATTGCCCACCTCTATTTCACCGAGGCGGATTATGCTACCAAGAAGGCGCTCATCAAGTGCAACCCTGCCATCAAGACCCTGTCCGACCGCACGGCATTGCGCAAGGCTCTGACTGACGGCAGAATCGCCACCATAGGTACCGACCATGCTCCCCATGAGTGGAAAGACAAGCAGGGAGGTTGCGCCAAGGCTGCCTCGGGCATGCCGATGGTTCAGTTTTCCTTGGTCATCATGCTCGAACTGGTAGACGAGGGCTTGCTTACCCTCGAGCGGATGGTAGAGCTGATGGCTCATCAGCCAGCTCGTCTCTTCGAAGTACAGAAGCGTGGTTTCCTGCGCGAGGGTTATCAGGCCGATATCGTCATCGTTCGTCCCCATGCTCCCTGGATACTGACTCGCGACCAGATTCAGAGTAAGTGCAGCTGGAGTCCTATGGAGGGCCACGAGTTCCAGTGGCGAGTGGAGCAGACCTTCTGTAATGGCCGTCTCGTCTACGACAAGGGTGCCTTCGATGCCTCTGTTAAGGGACAGCCCATTCTGTTCAGAAGTTAAATCCAGAAGCAAAATTCAGGAGGCGTTAAGAAGTTAATACAAATGCCTTGAGGGAATGTTTAATGTTTAAAGTTTAAAGAATGCACCCGCAGGTCCTCACATACGATATAGACGAAGTAGTACCCTACATCAACTGGCTTTATTTCTATCATGCCTGGGGCATGAGTGGTAAACCTTTGGCCGAGAAACAGCGGCTGCGTGATGAGGCTTCCGCCATGATGCAGTCGTGGCAGGGGCGTTATCACACCCATGCGGTCTTTGCCCTTTACTCAGCCAATGCCGACATGGACGACCTGCTGCTTTATGCAGATGACACAGCCGAAGCCAGGTTCACCCGCATTCCTCTGTTGCGCCAGCAGCATCCAGTGGCTGCCGGAAGCCCCAATCTCTGTCTTGCCGATTTCGTGCGTCCTCTTTCTGGCGGCGTACGCGACAGGGTAGGGTTGTTTTGTGCCTCCGTCGAGGCAGGAGTGCTGGAGGCTTACAGGGGCGACGATTATCTGTCGATGATGGCGCAGGTGCTGAGCGACCGCCTTGCCGAGGCCACGGTCGAGAAGATGCACTTAGAGGTTCGTCGCCACTTCTGGGGCTATGCTCCCCATGAGCATCTCACGATGGAGCAGCTTCATCGTGAGGAATATCAGGGCATCCGTCCTGCCGTGGGCTATCCGTCGTTGCCCGATGTCAGCGTCAACTTCGAGCTCGACCAGCTTCTCACCATGTCGCAGATTGGCATCCGGCTTACCGAAAGCGGCATGATGATGCCCCATTCCAGTGTGTCGGGACTGATGTTCGCCCATCCTCAGGCCCATTATTTCGACCTGGGCAAGATTGATGAAGAACAGTTGCGCGACTATGCGCGTCGCCGTGGCATCCCCGTCGAGTTGATGCGCCGTTATTTACAGAGTAGTTTGATTAAGAAATGATAGCACGCATATATATATGGATTCTCTTGGGCACCCTTTTGCCTTATCTGTGGTGCTTCTGTCATGAGCTGCGCCGCTGCCGTTTGGCGAGGCGCTTGTTGCTTTGGCTTCCGGCATCCGTTGTCATTGGCTATAGTGGCTATTTAGCGCTACAGCCCAACTTCGTGCCCGACCGTCCGGTGCTTGTAGACGTGTGGTTTGTCGTTATGGCGCTGTTTGCCGTTCCCGTCTTCGTCTATGCCCTGTTCAGTTTTGTAGGCTGGTGTGTGATGAAGGCACTCAAGGGCAGGCGCAACTGGGGTCGGCTCATAGGTCTTGTCATGGGCCTTCTGTCCGTCGGCGTTTTCCTTTATGGTTTCACTTATGGCTTCCGTGAGTTGGAGGTGAAGCGCGTCACCATAGCTGTGCCCCAGCTTCCTGCCAGTTTCGACGGCTATCGCATTGTCCTCTTCAGCGATTTCCATGCTGGATCCTATTACGGTTGGCGCAGCGATTTGCCACAGCGTGATGTCGACAGCATCAATGCCCAGCATCCCGATATGATTTGTTTCACTGGCGACATTCAGAACACCCGTCCGTCCGAGCTCAAGCCTTACGTCAGGATGCTTTCCTCCCTGCGTGCCAAGGACGGCATATACAGTGTGCTGGGCAATCATGACTACAGCTATTATGTGAATGCCGATTCGCTCACCTCTCTCAGGCAGGAGCAGGAGACTCGCCGGCTGGAATGGCAGATGGGATGGCATCTGCTTCTCAACGAGCACGCCGTGGTGCATCGCGGTTCCGACTCCATCTATGTTGTGGGCACAGAAAACTTCAAGAAACCTGCTCATGCCAATGTGGCAAAGGCGCTTCGGGGCATCCGTCCAGACCACTTCGTCCTGATGCTTCAGCACATCCCCACGCAGTGGGAGGACATGGTTCCTTCGCGCATCAACCAGGTGTATGGCAGGAAAGGCGAGGTGTTGGTGGCGCCGCAGCTCACTCTGAGCGGCCACACCCATGCCGGACAAATATCCGTGTTCGGATTACGTCCCACGATGTTTGCTCCCTATGACTATGGCCTCTATGAGCGCGAGGGCTGTCAGCTCTTTACCACCGCCGGCTTAGGTGGTGTGGTTCCCATCCGTGTCGGTTCCACCGCCGAGATTGTGGTTATCACACTGAAATCCCTTAACTCCTCGAACGACCGAAGAGAGTGATAACTTCCTTTAACTTCTCTAACTTCTCAAAAAAAATAACTTTCCACGAATAAAATCATTCAAAAAATTTACGAACCACAAATGAAGTATCTGTATCGCATTTATCAGTTGTTGATTTGTCTTCCAATCCTTTTGGTGGCAAGCATTTTGACCAGTGTCATCACAGTCTTGGGCTGTATGTTGGGTAATGGCCATTTCTGGGGCTATTATCCTGGCAAGTTGTGGTCGCAGTTGTGGATCCGTCTTCTCCTGCTGCCAGTCAAGGTAGAAGGCAGGGAACATCTGCAGAAGAATCAGAGCTACGTGTTCGTGGCCAACCATCAGGGGTCATTCGACATCTTTTTGATTTATGGCTTCTTAGGCCGTAACTTCAAGTGGATGATGAAGAAGGCGCTCCGCAAGGTGCCCTTGGTAGGTATAGCCTGCCAGTATGCCCATCACATCTTTGTCGACAAGAGCGGCCCTTCCAAGATACGCGCCTCTTACGACAAGGCCCGCGAGGAACTACAGGAAGGAATGTCATTGGTAGTCTTCCCCGAAGGCGCCCGCACCTTCACTGGTCACATGGGAGTATTCCGTCGAGGAGCCTTCATGTTGGCAGACGAGTTGCAGTTGCCCGTCTGTCCGCTCACCATCAACGGCAGTTACGATGTGAAGCCGCGCATGAAGGACATGTATTGGATTTTCTGGCATCCTCTTCGTCTTACTATTCACGAGCCCATCCAGCCGATAGGCAAGGGTGCCGAGAATATCAAGAACCAGATGACAAAGAGTTATGACGCTATCATGTCTGGGCTCGTCCCCGAGTACCAGGGTTTCGTCGAGAATCCTGACCAGTAATATGTTGCTATAAAAGAAATGATTCGACCTGTACACACGTTCTTTTTCCTCTTTGTCTGTAATTGCCTTGCTGCTATAAAAAATGATTTGACCTGTACAGGTCGACACGGGCTGAAAGCCCCTATAAGCAGCACGCCCTGAAAGGGAAGAAGCTCTTAGCCCAGGGCAACGCCCTGGGTTATCATGAGCGCAAACCTGTCGCCCTGTAAAGGAAAAAGCTTTACATATCGCAACGGATTTTCCATTTTTATTAGGTGTATTTTAAAGCTTTTGCCCTTACAGGGCGCATTGCTGACTGACATTATACCCAGGGCGCTGCCCTGGGCTAAGAGCTTCTGCCCTTTCAGGGCGTGC
>ENA-ORRO01000464-ORRO01000464.1-human-gut-metagenome-genome-assembly--contig:-NODE-464-length-34999-cov-2.888908_pt1 | contig 34999 bp, 24 predicted proteins | sample MGYA00242176_ERZ509136 | MGnify/ENA primary metagenome ERZ509136 (study PRJEB26280, sample SAMEA2338644) | human gut metagenome | biome: human gut; feature: human-associated habitat; material: faeces...
GAAGTACATCATCAAGGGCGTGATGGCCGGCGCTGTCAAAGGCTGATTAACTTCATCGCATGAGGGGTGCTGTCGGAATTTTCGTCGGCACCCCTTTTCTTCATATCCGCAGAACACGCACGTCAACCGTTGCAAACACTTATGTTAACGTGTCTCTAGCAGTTGCCATGACAGCAATGTCGTTCGTCAGTGGAGGATTCTCTATGAAAGCGAGCATCCAAGCCGTGGCCGCCGAAGCGGGAGTATCGATTTCGACCGTCTCTCGCACATTCGCCAAACCGAATCTGGTGCTGCCGGAGACTCGCAGCAAAGTGATGGCAGCAGCGGAAAAACTTGACTACCGCATCTCCCGCTCAGCGGCCGCACTGAAAACCGGTCAATCGTTCCGCGTCGCGCTATTGATGAGCGATCCGATTTCGACTTGGTTCAATTCCAATACCTATGCCGGATTGGATTCCGTGCTGCACCCGGCCGGATATGACATTTCCATCTTCGAGATGGCCGACGCGCACGACCGCCATGAGTTCTTCGCAACGTTGCCGGTACGCCGCAACGTCGACGCGGTCATCGTAAACTCCTTCAACATCGTGCCCGAAGAGGTCGAAAAACTTTCGAACATGAAGGTACCGATCGTCGGCATCAACATTCCATCAATCAACGGATTCAATGCCACGGTGAGTATCGACGACCGTCAGGCCATGCATGTTGCTGTGGAGCACTTGTTCTCCATGGGCCACCGACGTATCGCTTATGCGTACGAGACATCAAATGACAATAACCAGAACATGGTCTTCAGCGCAGAAGCGCGTCTGCATGGGCTGATGGAAACTGCCGAAAAGCGAAAGATGACGGTGGAACGCATCGCAATCCGCAACTATGAAGACGCCACCAACACTATTCTCAATTCATTGCTGACCATGGACCCCGCCCCCACCGCACTGTATTGCGAAAGTGACGAGCTGGCATTGCCTGTCATCTATAATGCGATGCAGGAATTGGTAGTACCCAGATCAATGCCAACTGCGCGTCCCATAACTTGTCTCCTTTGTAGATAGGTTCGCTATACGTTCTTTTCGTTCTTCGCTCGAGTTTCGGATCGCCGTTTCCGGATTGCCGTCTCTCATGCTTTCCAAAACTTGAGCCTACACCACTCAACTTTGAATCGCAAGCGATTATTCCCAAATCTACAAAAAAGTTGAGCTCTCTTCGCTCAACTTTTTGCCGGGTGCAATCTTAAGCGCAATCTCAGGACACGATTTCAAGGTTCGATCGTCATCGAAAGCAATCGAAAAACGCAGATAAAAATCCGGACCACACTGTGATGTGTGCGATCCGGATCCAATCTGCGATCTTCAGATCACTTCAGATTTTCAGCGGCTGATCTTGGCGGTCTTGACACGCACGCCGGAGACCGGAGTGGAGCTGTCGGAAGCGGAGACCACGTTGCCGGACTTGTCCTTGAGCTCGTAGGAAAGCACTGCATCGCCGTTGAATCCGGTGGATTCGGCCACATACTTGCCATCGGCGAGCCTGACTTCGTCTTGGCGTTGCCGTTGCCGATGGCTGCAATGCGCCGAGCGTCGCTACGGATGCGACCGCTGCGATCGCGCCCTTCAAAGCTTTGTGCTTGCTCATGTTTCTTCTTTCTTCCATGCAGTTTCTTCCGTGCCGTCCAACCTGCCGTTTCGGTTGCGCCCGTTAGGTAACGCCCGTTTCGACCATGTTTTCCGGCTGCGCGGAACCTTTCCGCAACTGCATTTGCTTGGATCTTTCGATTCCACTGCTCACGCTATGCGCCGCAAGCCAACGCACACCGCACTACAGAAGAACGGCAGATGAACACTCATCGCCATATGATGACCGCAACATATCCACCGCATGAACAGGGGGAATACGGCCAATAAAATCGCCATATTCCGTCAAACAACACCCCCACCGCACCCCACAAGCCAAAATCCCCCACTGGCTGGATAAATCCAACCTCTCAGACCCCACTCACACGCCAAAAATCCCAGTGACTGGATAAAAACCACCTCTGACGCACCACTCACGCGACTAAATCATCCAGCCACTGGGAAAAATGCCCGCGCCACTCAGCCCCGCGCAACCCGCGCCGCGCGCGTGGCCTTTACGGCCACGAACACGGACCGCACCAGCAGCACGCACAGATAGCAGGCGAACATAATCGCCCCAACTCGTGGCGAAACCTCCCCCGCAATCCACGTGCCGAGCGGCGCGGTCACAGCCGCCGTCACGCCAATAATCAGCGCGGTTTTCACATGCGCTAGCTTGCGCTTCAAGTTCGCCGCGCTGGTCGTGATCGAATTCGGAAACATTGCCAACAGCGAAGTGCCGCGCGCAACCAGGTCGGACGCGCCAAACAGCATCGACAGCGACGGCACCGCAAGCGCACCACCCCCAATGCCCAGCAGCCCCGCCAGCGTGCCGATGACCACACCCAGCAACGCCAAGCCAATGCCGGTCACCACCGTCATGACGATCTGGTGGTCGCGCGACGGCACAAAACTCACCTGATTGATCACCACGAACACGAGAAACGCCACGAAAATCCACCGCAGCACCAATTCCGGCAGCCGTGACAGCAGCCAACTGCCGATCTGTCCGCCAATGAACATGCCGCAGAACAGCAGAGCTGCGGCGAGCCAGTCGACGTGCCCGCCGGTCGCGTACGAAATGACGCCGGAAATGGAGGTCGGCACGATCGCCAGCGTGGACGTGGCGGCCGCGTTGCGTTGCGACAGGCCGAGCCAGACGAGCGCGGGCACGATCACCGTGCCGCCGCCGATGCCGAACGTGCCCGACAGCACCCCCACCAACATGCCGACCACAATCAGCACGATGATGCTGCGCGCCGACCCGTCAAGCGCCGTCTCCCCCGCTCGCGATTCCATCTTTTGCGATTCCGTTCGTACGGCATCCGCCCGATCCGCAGTTTCCCCTTCATCACACATGGCAGCTCCTTCCCCGTCTTCCGCGCCCGATACTACCCACCTGCCGCGCGCAGCAATCAGCCGATTCCATAATTTTGCGATTTCGCCGCCGCAGCGCCCGGTTCACGCGCTTTCTCGCTTATAGATGGCGGCCCCTTGCGGAAACAAGACATCTAGGGGGCATGCATGCTACCCTCTAACGACCTATTGCCCAAACCGACCCGCCACCTATAAGCGAGATACCACCGGACGCCCGGCCGAATCCGCCATCTATAAGCCAGATATCCAGCCAAAACCACGACCGCACGCCTACACCCACGCCTACACCGGCACACCCGCGCGCCTACACCCACGCAAGACCCATTGCACACACCCCCGTACGCACACGACCGCGCGCGGACCGGCAAAATCGCAAGTCATGAGCGAAAAGGGGCATCAAAAGCACCCAAAACAGCCCGAAACACACCCCCATCCGCTCACAACCCATGCTTCAGCACGATTCAGGCCATATGCGCACCGCAACAACACCCCTGCGCAACATCAGACATGCACACGCACGCAAACACAAGTACACACACTGAAACGCAACACGTACCACAAGCACACAAACACCACGCACCACATACCGAGCACGACCAGACGCACACCCCCGCACACCGGAGAAGCGATGTCACCGGCCTGCGGCGGCGCTAGGCTAGACACTACCCCCGAACACCAGACGAATGGCGCGCGCCGGCCCCGGCGCACAACCCGTGCCGCACAATCCAGGAGCGTCGCCATAGCCGCGCGAGCCCCACAAAAGCGCAGCCAGCCACAAACACGAGCAGTCCGATCACCGCAGCCGCCACGGCTGTCATTTCGCCCGGCTCGTCGTATTGCGTCTTGTCTGGCACTTTCGGATTCGGAATCCGGTGCCCGCGCACGAGCAGCCTGTGCGAGTTCACTCCGTATGGCGTGCACGTGATCAGCGTCGCGTAATCGGCCCCGGACTCAATATTCAGTTTGCTGATTTCGCTCGGCAGCACCACTGAGATCTGGTCCACTTGGTACGTGTACGTTTGGTCGAGCACGTGGAATGCGAACGTGTCGCCTTTTTTCAGTTCGTCGAGGCCGGTGAGCAGTCGCGCGGATGGCAGTCCGGTGTGTCCGGAGACCACCGCGTGCGTGGTCGCTCCGCCTACGGGCAGCGAGGTTCCGGCCAAATGTCCGGCGGCGATCTGCAATACGCCGTCACTTGTGCCGTGATAGACGGGCAGTTTCACTTTGATGCGCGGGATGGTCACGTATCCCATGATGCCGGTGCCGGTCACGTCGAGCGTTTCATCATATTCGCGCTTCTGCGCGTCGGTCATGTGCCACCGATCGCCGTTCGCGGCGAGCCGTTCGTTGTATTCGTGCGCCGCTTTCAGCATGGCCTTGCGTTCGGCGCCGGACATGTCTTTGGTTTGTTCCACGTAGCCTGCTACGGCGTATGACTGGTGCATGCGGTTCCACCAGTCGCTGAATGTCGGATACGCGATGAGGCCCAGCGCACCGATCATGGCGATTGCGGAAATGGCAATCATCACATTGAGCAGCGCATTCGATTTCTTATGCTTGGCAGCCGGTTTAACCTGCGCACCCGGTTTAACCTGCGCATCCAATTCGACTTGCGCAGCTGGCTTGGCGTCCGATTCATCCGTCACGTTATTTATGCTACGCCCGCTTCCGCAAAGCCGTCTTGGCAACGATCAGCAGCACCAAGCCCGCGCCCAAGATGGCCACGGCAATCCAAGCGGCCTGCTGCACGTCGGCGCCGGTGTGCGGCTGGTCCGGCGTGGTGGGTGGCGTGTGCGTGTTGGTGATTTCAGTGGAGTCGCCTTCCACATCGGAGATGGTGGTGTAGCCGTCGGGCACCGCCGCTTCGACCACGGTCCATTCGTGGTCCGCGTCGAGATCCGTCCACGAATGCGTCCACTTGTTGGACTCGTTCAGCTTCACGTTTTCCACGGGCTCGCCGTCGCGCAGGAGTTTCACGGTGATGGATTCGGGGCGCTTGCCGTCGGAATTGTTCCGGTCATTCCAGATTTTGCGCACGGTGCGTTCCACGGTTTTCGGCGGTTGCGCCACACATTCGGTTTTCGGTTCGATACTCAGCACACGCGACCCGCCGGAGACGCCGTCTTCGGGCACTGCGACGAGCATGCTGCCGGAAGAGCACGTCCATGTCTGGTTCTTTCCGGAGGCGTTGGCGACCTTCACGTCAACGCTGTCGGACACGGCCAAGTACAGGCCGTCGGACAGTCCGGTGAAGGTCAGATGCCCGGAGGCGCTGGTGACACCGGTTGCCGTGGCGTCGGGTTTGTTCACTGCGATGAGTCCGGCGAGCGTATTGGCCATGTCTCGCCACACCTGCGCGTCCTTGCCGGTCATCTTCGACCAGTCGACGGGGTACGCGGTGGAGTCGGTGAATGGTGCGACGGGTTCGAAGGTGGCGCCGCCGCTTGCCGGGATCTGTCCGACTTTGTAGAGGTTGAAGCTGGCGTCCGAAATGGCGAAGTCGGTGGAATCGCTACCCGTTTCGGAGTCCGAGCTTTTATGTTGGTAAGAAATGGCGATGCTGCCGCTGGCAGAGTCTGTTGTTGGCGCCGCGACGGCATCGCGAGTAGTGAATGCACAGGCTGCCGCGGCGAATGTGGCGGCGATTGCGCAGCATGCGGCGATGACGCGGCTTGCGATCGTGCGTTCCTTCATTGCCGACCCCTCTTCTGTGGATTGGAAAGTAAGCATGTTTGATTCGCCCCCAACGGCAAACCGGAAAATATATGGAGCCAGGCTGGATACTCAAGAAAATTAGGCAGTGTACAAGGGATTGAGGTGATCCAGCCCAGCATATGTGGGTTCAGTTATTATTTAATTTTTAGTTTTTAAATTATGTATTGCGATTCCCGTAAGCCGCTGCTGACTTGCGTCAACGCGGCTCACGGGTTTCGTATGGTTACTTCAGATTCTTATGGAATCCGGAGGATCAGGCATTGCGACGACGCAGAGCCATCACCAGGGTCGCGCCAGCAAGCACGAACACGGCGATGCCAGCCACGTACAGCAGCACGGTGCCCATGCCACCGGTGGACGGGAGGTTGGAGCCCTTCTTGTTCACGACGTCGGCCTGAACGGTACCATTCGTCTTATCACCGTCAGTCTGATTAATCTTCAGAGAAGTCAGCGCCGGATTGTCAGACAATACATCGTGGTCAGCAGTGATGGTGAAGAGCGTGTCAGCAGCAGTGTTATAGCCTGCCGGAGTGTGGGTCTCCACGAGCTTGTACTCGCCATCATCAATGCGGGAGAAAGATCCAGTGTAGGTGAAATGCCCCTCGGTGCCGCCCCTCGTCAGAGCGATCTCTTTACCGACCTTATTCCACTCCTCGCTCTCGCCATTCTTGTACTTCTTGTACAGCGTGAACTTCGGCATATCACTTTCCGCCGGGTCACCCTGATCGAAGGTCTTGTTGACGTTCAGCTGGTAGGTGAAGACGATGACCTTATCTTTCGGAGTCTCACCAGTCGGAGAGCCTGCACCATCGCCAGTGTAGTTCGGATTGTTGGAGTATTCGAGCTTAGCCTCGTTCGGGTTACCCGCAGAACCAATCACAGCATTCTTGTTCAGCGTGGATGCATATTCGACAGTGAACTTGCCACCTTCAGCAACAGCAATGGCTTGACCCTCGGAATCAGTAAGAGACTTGACATCGTTGATGGTGAGGGTGAACGTGCTATCAGCAGTGGTAGTAGTCGGGTTCAGAGTCAGGGTGTACTGGCTCGCCGGAACGACGGTTTCCTCATACTTAACAATGAAGCCAGAAGCCTCCGGATAAGTCAAACCAGCCGACTGCGTATCCTTAAAGACCAGCTTGTAGGTCTTGTACGCCGCGAAATCGTCCTTGTCCGTCGGCAAGGTGGCGGTCAGCTTAAATGGAACCGTATCGTTCACGTCGTAGTCAGCAGAATCCTGCCACCCAGTGGTAGTGCCATCGGAGTCGTTGGCATCCTGGACCTTCTTCTCGAAGGTCGGCTTATCGGCCTTGCGGGCGATGGTCACGACTTCATTGCCAACAACCTTGACAATGTACAAAGTAGCTGCATCATTACCGGTCACAGTGTCCTTGTCCTTGGCGAGGTAATAACCAGCCGGGACCTTGCTCAGCTGAGCTGCGGCCGATACTGTGCCGTATGCATCGCCAGTCAAATCAACGAACTTGTTGATAGTTTCAAGCTTCATCGAATCGGAGGCACTGCTCTCAAGCCCAGCCACCTTCTTGGCAGCATCAGCGGCTGACAGATTAGTGCCGCCATCACCAGCTCCATTCGCGGTCTTGAAGTTCTGGCCAGCTGCAACGTTGCCAAGAGAACCATCACTACCGTACGTACCAGTAAAAATCTGGTAGACGGAATAGGTGTGGGTATCGTTGGCTTCAACCGCGATACCACCAGTTGGGTCATCCGCCATGGCGGTGGAGGCGCCGGCGAAACCGGCGACGGCCATTGCCGCGGTGGCTGCCACGGCTACGAGGCCTTTGAGAACCTTGTTCATTGTTCTCCCTTTCTTATTTGTTTGAAATCTTGGAAATCTTCAGTTATGTGTATTCAGTTATTGCCTAGTGGGCATTGGGTCGCTACGCTACGGTCCAGTCCCCCTTCTCCTAGACGAGTTCATCATTGCCGCCTCCTGACCTTGAGGGCCATTCCAGCCGCAACAACACCTATCAACGCCACGGCCATCGCCGTCGCGTAAATCCAAGAGTTGCCAGTTCCACCAGTCGCCGGCAACACCACCCCCGGCTGATTCTTGATGTCGCCAACCGAGAAGTTGAACACTGAGGAGTCGTAATTCGCAGAGGAAGTCGTGAAATCGCCGGTAGCATCGCCAGCGGCCGACGCAACACCGTTCGAATTCCACTGGCCAGTACCATCAGTACCGGTAGCCGGGCCGAACGTGAACTTGCGGACGGTGGAATCGATATCGTAACCGTCAGGCGCCTTGGTCTCGACGAGCGTGTACGTACCCCACTCCAAGCCTTTTAGCTTGAACTGGCCGGCACCAGGGTCGACGTCGTACGGCTGGTCTTCCGCAGCGCCTGCCGGCGCGGAACAAGTGGTCTCCGCCGCAGCCTTGTTTTCGGCAGGCACACAGTCGGTGATCGCAATCGGCTTCTGCTGATCAGAAGCGATGTCGGCGTACTCAGCCTTGCCAGTAGTCGCATTCCAGCCGAAGTTCTTCGTCTTCGTCAGCTTCCACTCCGAGCCGGAAAGCTTCTTGTCATTGTTGGAATCCGAGGAAACCTTGTTCCACGAAATCGTGCCGGTATTGCGGATGTTCGGAATCTTGTTATTGGCAATCGAACCGCCAGTAGCATTCGTAATCGAAACCGATGTAACGCCATTCGTGGTCGTAATCGTCACCGTATACGGACCGGCGATGCTGTAGCCATTCGGCGCGACCGTTTCAGTCAGCGTATACGTACCGTCTGCAAGGTCGACCACCTTGAAATAGCCAGCCTTAGTGTCCATATCGCACTTGCCCTTGGCGTCGCCGCAGGAGTAGACGATGGGAGCCGCACTCGTGCCGGAACCCTCGGCATCGTTGACGGCGATCACATCTGTCTTGCTGGACTTCAGCATCGCAGTGGACACGCGAGCCCTCACCTTGGCGGCAGAAGAGGCGACCTGACAGCTCTTCGGCTTCGTTGGTTGCTTGTCGGAATTGGTATTCACGTACATGTCGGTGTAGGTGCCACTCCAGAATGTGAACTGATCACCGTTCGCGTTTTGACCGTTGCTGTTGTACCAACCATCGCTGTTCGGACTACTACCTTTGCGGAAGTAATAGCCGTGATTCGCTGCAACGTTCGCCTTCGGGATGCTGGCCACCACGTAGCCACTGCAATCCGCATCCGTCATCTTGACCGCAGGCCAGTTCGTGCCGGTCTTTGGCTGATAATGCAGGTAGTACTCTTTCCAATTGACCGTGGACTTCTGGAAGTACACGTTGATGGTGGAGTCATCCCTCACTGTGATGGTGACGGAAGCGGTCGCACCGGAGGAGGTCTTCGCCGTGATGGTGGTCGTGCCAGTCTTCAGACCCGTAACCGTGGTTGTGGTACTGGGACCGGCCGTGACACCAGCAACACTGGTGTTGCCGCTGTACCACGTGACGGTGTCAGAACTCGGCGTCGGCGTTGCAGTCAACGTAATGGTCTTGTTAAGTCCGACCTCATACGTGCTTCCGCTAATGGTGACCGAACCGGTAGTAGAGCTTCCTCCGCCCGTGCTGCAACCGGTAGGGGCTCCATTGACAGCCGCATAGTTCTGTACGCGTACTGCCGATTGCCCCGCCGGAAGACTAAAGTTCGTCTGGCCATTTGCGCTGCCACTGTGGTACCAACCGGTAGCACTACTAGGACTGTCGCCCTTGTAGAACAGATACGTTGCAGCCTTAAGACCAGCATTGTCAATGGTGACGCTTACCCATCCGCTGCAATTCTCAGTGCTTTCCATTGCAGCGCTGGTCCAGGTTGAACCATCGAATGTGTAATACAGCTTCGCTTTGTTGCTCGCGGTGTAGCCATCCGCGTTGAGATAGAACGTGGTGGTGTTCTTTGTATCGGCGGGCGCGCCAGTAACGGTGACGCTTATCTTCGTGCACTTTGTGCTATCCGCAACGGAACATGCAGTGATTGTGGCGGTACCGTTCTTCAAGCCGAGGATCTTGCCGACACGGTGGTCGGCTCGCTGCTGCTCCATTTCACGGCCTGCGGGACGCCATCCGAACTGCCATCCGCATCGGTGACGACCGCAGTCAAATCGACAGCAATGTTGTAAGTCAAGGAAATACCGTTGGTCGGCGCAGGATTGCCGTTGTACTGAATCGCTACGGTATTAACGGCTTTGGTAGAATCCGTAATTTCGTAGGCTTCATTGGAGTCTTTTTTCTGCAACTGCCATTCCGAACCGGCGAGCGCCGTGCTGTCATCAGTGCCGTCGACCTTAGACCATTCCAGTGCGGCGCCTTCCTTCTCGTTGATGATCGCGTTGGAATTGGTCAGCTTCTTGTCCGCATTGGTGCCAGTGATTTCATTACCATTGGCGTCATACACGTGCGCGATATCCGTATGAGTGTCTTCATCGTCGCCAGTGTTGATCTGGTAGATATACGGATTAATCTTCGTGTATTCGGTGCTATTGGTGGCGAACTCTTTCACGAAATACTTGGCGTTCTTGGCGACACCTTCGAACTTGATGGTACCGTTGTCGCCATCGTCGCCATCGGTGAACTCGCCATCAGTGATGGTGCCCAAGGAAGATGTTCCAGCCTTCGCGTCCTCAAGGGTGCCGTATACCTTCCAAGTGGTGCCTTTCAGCGATTCGCCGGCGGAATTCGCCTTGTTCCACTGGATGGCCGGGCAGTTGGCGGTCATCTGGCCGTTCCACGGGAGGTTGTGACGCTCCTGGTCCATGTTAAGCACTGAGGCGGTTTTGCCTTCCCAGCCTGCTTGAGTGTTCTCATATGCGATTGCGGTCGGGTTGTACATCATGAAGTCCCGGCCGACGTACACACGGCCGTTGGTGCTCACATGGGATTCGAAGCTGCCGTTCGGCACGAGGATGCTGCCAAGCATTGCGGCGGCAGGATCGTCAGTGGTGTTCTTGGACTGGTAATTGCCGTCCTTCTCGCCGCTGCTTTCATTGGCCGCACCGCCACGAATGGTGACTTTCGTGGCGTTCGTGAAGTTCCACATGATCTTCTGAGCCACGGAGGAGTACAGCTTACGGACTTCATCCGTTTCCGCCTTGGAGAAACCGCCACCGATGTCGGTCTCATCCCACCAAAAACGCCAGCCGGTATGGAAGTCAATGTTGTCGCCGGACACATTGATCACGATGGAGGCGTCTTTAGGAATGGTGACGAATTTGAAATCGACACCACGATAACCGGCGGAGGAAAGCTGCTCACTGGTGAGAGAGAACACCTGCGTGGCGGATTTGCCGTCTCCGATGAAGGTGATGAGCTTCTCGTTGTTCTTTACGCTTTGGCCATCGACGGTGGTAAAGCCGCCATTATAGGTGAACTGAAAGCTGACGGGATCCGTCGTTTTATCGTAGTTGTACTTGTAACGGGTGGCGGTGCCTTCCGGCGCCTCTCCAGAGGCATCGACGGTACCCGTGTCCTCCAGTTTGGCCAAGGGGGCGGAAAGCTTGGTCTTGAGGTTGGCTTCCGTATAGTTCGTGTAATCGGTGCCGTTCACGTCCTTCAACGGGTCTGCTGCGTTGAAGGTGACGTCATTGTTCTTTTGCCAATCGCCCTGAGCGGCCACGATAGAAGAGCGGCTCGTGTTGTTGCTCCACTTGGTCTCACTGCCGGCGATAGAAGCCTTGTATTGGTAACCTTGAGCGGAACTTGCCACAGGTTTGTAGCTATTCTTGGAATCCCATGCCGTGTAGCTCTGGCCGACAAAGCCGCCCTTGCCATATGCGCCGACGTTACCTTGCACATTACCCGAGGAAAGGCCGCTGATACCGGAGCCTACACCGCCAACCGCAAGCACGGTTTTCCCATCGCCAGGACGGAACTGCGAGCCGAAACCGACGGTGCCCCAGCGGAAGCCGGCGCTGTAGTACTTGCCAGAGGAATCCGGAGCTTTCCACGAATCCTTCAGCGGCCTCATGACCAGTTTGCCGTTGACCACGGTAAGACCTTCGGCCTCTACCGCATACGAGCCATCAACATCATTATCATTGCTGATGTTTGTGTTATTATTCGCGTGCTTACCGACGTAAAGGTCACGACCTACGTAGGTTGCCACACCTGTATCCTCGCTAGCCACGCCAAAGGCGTCACCCAGCGTATACGAGGTCGGAGTGCACTTGGAACCATCCGTCAAGCTGTTTTCGTCAGCTTTGGCATTGTAGGTGGGGAGGAGGGAAGTTACTGCTACGGTGGCCATCATGGCTACCGCTATGGCGGCGGCGGTCAGGGAGCGGGTACGCGAAAGCACGCGACCGGTTGCCGATCGCGTTCCTGCATAGTGTCGTGGTGCGTTGCCGACACCATTACGCCATTGCCTCATCTTGTCCCCTATCCGCAAAGTGTTCACCCTTCTGAGTCCCTCAACTCGAGGGTTGATATCCTTTGCATAATGCCGTTATCACTTCTGTTTTACGTATAGCTTCTGCGCTGTTCCCATCTCCGGCAACACAGCCGGAAACCTCTGTTTTCCCTTTTTCTCTGACCTACGGTTTACTATGATAACCTTTGCAGTTATGAAAACAAAATGAAACAAAAAGAACCCACACCCCCTCCCCCGATACGTTTTTTCGTCCCCTCTCACGGGGACAACGCTTTAAAGCCTGATATTCAACGGTTTGTCAACGATTGCAAAATCAAAAAACACATGCTGATCATTGAATGAAATTCATCATTCATCAGCCCCCGATTGGCGTGTCATGAAACACATCACTGCAAATTGTTTCATTTTTTTCCTGAAAACGTATGCCACACACCATGACTACAGTGGGGGTATCCCTTATCAATCCACCCCAGGCCATCACAATCAGCCCGTCGGCATTGACGGGCTGCGGAAGGACAATGAGACTCGGCTCTCAGCGGCCAGTGCCATACACGGAATCGGTGCCACGCAGCACGAGCTGGGCGCGCACAATCTCATGCGCGTTCTCAAGCGGCTTGCCTTCGATAAGCTTCATGGCCTTTTGTGCGGCCGCGCGACCCATCGCATACGGATCCTGGCGCATGGTGGTCAGGCTCACGGTGTCGGCGTACGGCGAATCGTCGAAGCCGATAATCGAATAGTCACTCGGCGTGTGGTGGCCGTAACGTTCCAAACGCAACACCAGCGGAATCGCCATCATATCCATCTGGCAGCAGATCGCGTCCGGGAACTCGTCCAACGCAAGCAGCGCGGTCAACGCCGAGTCGGCGAAGGTCTTGCCACGCGGCACAGAGACGACGCGCCACTTGAAGTCATGGGAGGCCTCCATCGTCTTGCAGGCGCGGATGAAGCCCTGTCCTCGCGCATCGATGGAGGAATTAATGGAATCGACCGCATCGGAGCACACGTACACGATATTCTTGTGCCCCAGATTGATCAGATGCTGGGCGGCGGTGAACATGCCGTCCTCATCGTCGATGGAGATGGTGGCGTCGAAGCCGCTTTGCGTCGGCGTATTGATGCCGATGATCGGCACGTGGATGCGTTTGAGCTGCTGGATTTCCTTCGGATCCACGCCGAACGACGTTACGAATACGGCGTCCACGTTGCGGCGGACCGGCAGATTCGTGAAGAATTCCTTGCGATTCTCGGCCGTGTCGACATGCTGGAACAGCGATACGTCATACCCGGCATTATGCATGACGGATTCGATTCCAGCGAACACTTCCGTATTGAACCAGCTAGTGATCTCTTCATTCATCAGCATCGCCACACGGTACGATTGGCCCGATTTCAACGATGTCGCGGAACGTGAGATGTTGAAATCAAGCTTGTCGGCAGTTTCCAGCACCTTGCGACGTGTACGTTCGGACACCAGTTCCGGCCGCGTGAACGCGCGCGATACCGTGGAAATCGACACACCCGCGGCCTTGGCCACCTCGCGAATGCCTGCTCTATCCATCTCTCAACCCCTTTGCGGTTTCTGCATCATAATCACAAACGTTCCCAGCCTTGGAAACACTTGCCCGAGCGGCAATGCTCTCCCATATTGCTACTATTATACTGCGAACGTTGTCAAAAATCACGCTAATGTTGCACCAATAGCACAAAATATCAAAATAACTGGATAAGCCGCGTAAAAAGCCCACTTCGTCCACTGCCGCTTATAACCCAACTCGCCGTTGTAATAATGCACGAATGCAACGCCAATGCCAGGCATAATCATCATCACCGCGCCAAACAGGCCGGCAGTGAACATCATCGAATTCTCATGCTGGCGCATCAACGTGAAAATCAGCACGAAACCAAGCGTCACCGCGCCGACGCTCATCATATGCTGGCGCAGGCCGACGCGCAGCAGCAGATCCCACAACAGTCCGATCAACACCAGACCGACCGACAACACAATCTTCATTGACTTCTGGTAGCGCGCCGCCACCCAATCCAACACGACAAGCACAACGAACGCGATGAACAGACCGAAAACAGGGTTCTGCGAGCCAAAATCGAAAGCCTTATGCGACGTGCAGAGGTCGTACGGCACCTCACACACCACGGCGAGGATGAACAGCCGTAGACCATACGCGACGCGACTATGTGTTTCACGGAAACCCTGCACCAGCAGCCACGCGTAGATCGGAATGGCGAACCAAGATATGACCTCGCTTAAGACCATCGCCGTGAGCGACGTCATATTATTGACGTCGGAACCGAAAAACAGCGGCACAATGGTGGTGCTACCAGCTGACAGAGCCAACGCCACAGCGCCGATGACCTTGAGCTGGAACACCGTCAGTCCGCGGTGCTTCTTCTTGGTACGGCGAGCGCCGCCGAATCCGATCTGTTCAATCGAATCAGCTCCAGCACCCTGCTCGGCATAGCTTTCCATATGTCCTCCTCAGTTCCGCATACGGCCTTTCGTGCGCCCAAGACGCCCAGTACGCCCAAGACGCAACCTACGCGCGTTTCACGCGTTCAGCACGAATTTCAGCAGACCGTCGTAGTCGGCTCCGGTAAACGAACATACCGCATGTGCCGAAACGTCCGGGTCGTCCGCCGGTGAAATTTCCGTGCGGAAGTATGCCGCGTCGAGGCCGGCGGAATTGGCGCCGATGATGTCGTTGCGCTCGTCGTTGCCGACCATGAGCGCGTGCTTGGCGGTCACGAATTCACGGTCGAGCGCCAGCATGTACAGGTCGCGTGCGGGCTTGCGGATTTTCTCTTCACTGGAGATGATCACGTCGTCCAGTACGCTGGCAAGGCCGGTCTCTTCCAGTTCGGGGCGTGTGTAGCAGGCTTGCGCGTTGCTCAGCAGCGCCACGACCATGCCGGCGTCCTGCAGTTGTTCGATCATGTCGAGCGCGCCGGGGTACAGCCGGAACAGGCTGGTGCTGCCTTGGCGGAACGCCCATGCGGCTTTCAGCGCGGCCTGCGGTAGCGCGAGTTTCTTTTCCGCTTCCTCGCTGCGATTCATGAGCAGGGACCGGTAGACCGGCAGGATGTCGAATTCGTCCCACCCGTTGCGAACGATTGCACGGTCGGCTTGGTGGACCATTTCGCGGGCTTCGAGCTTTTCGAACTGGTCGCGCATCACGTCGACGGATTCGTACTGCGCGCCCAATTCGGTCACGCAATCGTACAGCGCCTGCCATGCGGCCTCGCTCTGCTCATCGGTACGAATGTCGATCAGCGTTCCGTACAGGTCGAAAAACACCACCTCGTACCGCGGATTGCGCGCTCCGATTCCCACTGTCGTATCCTTTCTGGTTTTCCTGCCCCATTGCCGTATCTGTTACGGCAACCGCAGCTTTGCGGTCGCCGTTTTGTAGCTTCCCTACTGAGAGTATTACTGCAACCGCCAGATTGCAAACGTATGCGGTGGAACAATCAAATAATCGCCATCACCTGCGCTCACATTGCCTTCCACCGGACTGACGGACGAGCCGAGACCACACCAGTATCTCCGTATTCCGCCAATCGGTTCCAAACCCGTTACGGCCACGTCAATAACGCCGACGTGTCTGCCTGGATTGGCGGCCATCAGATAATCGCCGACGCGGAACACGAGTTCGTCGCCTTCCGTATCGACGATATTGCGATTGCCGTCGAACCACTGTGGATCAGACTTGCGCAATGCAATCAACTTCGCGTAATACTCAATCAAATCGCGCTTCTGCCATGCACGGTTCCAATCGAGCCAGTTAAGCTCTTTGGCGGAATCGTAAGAATCAGAGCTGCCGAATTTGGTACGTGCGAACTCCTCGCCGGACAGCATGAACGGGATGCCAGCGGAGGTAAGCGTGATACCCACAGCCAGCTTGTTGGCGTCCATCACGTCGGTCAGCGCGGCCGCAATCTGCGGACCGACACCGGCCAGCCCTTCCGCCGAGAAATCGGCGTCATACATGACTTTTGGCACATCCACGGTATTTTCGTTAACGCCTTCGGCCACGGTGCTGCCCAACGAACCAGCCGCAAAGCTCGCGCACAACTTGTCCCACAGCGTGAGGTCGTCGTGCGCGGACACGTATTGAATGACCTGGCCTGCCACTCCTTCCGAATGTTTGCCGCGACGCCACGCGTCCACGGCCTCACGCGCAGCCGCTACGTTCTCGTGCATGCCACCGTTCACATAACCCGGGCGGTCCGAGAAGAACACATGGCCCTTGATGGTGTCTCGCGTGGTGTCGCAGAAGTGGCCGATGCGACTGTCAAGCTTCGACAGGCCTGACTTGTCAGCCAGCACGGTGTCGCTGGGCAGCGGCGCGGTGGCGCCCGCGGACCACGGTTCGCCGTACATGAGAATGTCGCGTCCACGGCCGGGAATCTCATCCAGAGCAGCACGCACGGCATTCATGGTGTCCACGTCGATCAGACCCATCAGGTCGAAACGGAAGCCGTCCATGTGGTATTCGCGCGCCCAGAACGTCACGGATTCCACGATGAACCGGCGGAACATCTTGCGTTCGGTGGCCATATCGCAGCCGCAGCCGGATCCGTTGGCCAGCGCGCCGTTGGGCTTACGGCGCAGGAAATAGTCCGGCACCGACCGCTCAAACCAATTATCGGGCGAGAACATGTGGTTGTAGACCACGTCCATGATCACTTTGATGCCGGCGTTGTGCAGCGCCTGCACCATCTGCTTCACTTCGCGGATGCGCACCGACCCGTCGAACGGATTGGTGGAATACGAGCCTTCCGGCACGTTGTAATTGACCGGATCGTACCCCCAGTTGTAGCGATCGCAGGTCTCTTCGTCCACGGAACCGAAATCGTAAATCGGCATGAGCTGCACCGCGGTGACGCCAAGTTTCTTGAGATATGCGATGCCCGTGGGAAAGTCGGGATGCCCGTCCAGAGACGTACCGTCGTCGGTGAACGCCAGATACTTGCCCCGATGCGATTCGGGGAAACCGCCGGCGGGATCATTGCTGAAATCGCCCACATGGGTTTCCCAGACCACCGTCTGCGCAAGCGGCACGTCCGGCATATGGTCGCGGTACCAACCATCCGGATTGGTGCGGCTGAAGTCCACGACCATGCTGCGCCGGCCGTTCACACCGGCCCCGCGCGCCCACGGATCGGCGACGCGGTCCACGGAACCGCAATCGCGTTCAATCAAAAAGTCGTAATACACGCCGTGCTTGTTGTCGGCGAAATCGTACGTCCAGGAACCGTCGGTTTCAGGACGCATCAGGTACTGTCCGATCAAAGCGTCGCCGTCTTCCCCCATGGAGCCGCGCATGAACAGTCGCAGTGTCACCTTCTTGGCAGAAGGCGCCCAGAGAGCAAACTGGGTGCCGGTTTCAGTAACCACGGCACCCAGCGGCCGTTCCAGACACAGCGGGAACGGTTCGGCGACGCTCGTATTCGGCTGTGCGAAGCTGTCTACGAGCGTCATATCCTTTGCCTTTCTTTAGCCCTTCACGGAGCCCGACATGGACTCCTGATAGAAGCGCTGCATCACAATGAACAGGATGGCGATCGGAACGGAGATCACGACCGCGGCCGCGGCGAAGCGGGCAAACCAGTTCTGGATATATTCCTTCTGCAGCATGAGCCACAGGCCCAATGCCACGGTGTAGTTGGATTGCGTACGGCAGATCACCTTGGCCATGACAAAGTCGAGCCACGGGGTCAGGAAGCCGATGATGGCCTGGTAGACGATCATGGGCTTGCAGATCGGGATGATGATCTTATGGAACACCTGGAAACGGGTGCAACCGTCGAGCAGGGCGGCTTCGTCCAGCGAGGTCGGAATGGTGTCCATATAGCCCTTCATCACGTAGAAGCCAGCGCCGGAACCGGCGGAGTACACGAGAATCAACGCCACGGTAGTCATGGTGCCGCTTGACAGGCCCAAGGCCTTCAAGATGAAGTAGATGGCGGTGACGGCCATGATACCCGGGAACATGCCAAGAATCAGCACAACGTTCATGAAAGTCTTGCGCACACGGAAACGCATACGGCTCATGCAGTATGCCACAGAGAGCACGAAGATCAGAGAAATCGCACAGGTGAAGCAGGCGATGATGAACGTGGTGCCGAACATCTTCGGGAAGTCCAACACGTTGCGGTCGGTGAACAGCACCCTATAGTTGTCCAGAGTCCACTCCTTCGGGAAGAAGGAGCTGGTGTACGGGGCGGTGTTCTTATTGAACGACTCCGCGAACACCCATACGATCGGGACGAGCCAGATGACGGCCAGAATGGCCAGGAACAAGTGGGCGAACACGTCGCCGGTGATACGGCGGATCTTCTGGTCGTGCAAAAGGCCGTGGCTTTCCACTTTGGTTGCGGAATGCTTGTTGCTCATCGGAATGCCTCCTCATTCTTATAGGAGCCGGAATTGCGGTAGGTGATCAGCGAAACGATGGCCAACACGACGAAGGTCATGATGCCGATCACGGCACCGAGATTGTAATCCTGCTTGTCCACGGTCAGCTTGTACAGCCAGGTGATAAGCAAATCAGTGGAGCCTGCGGAATCGCCCAATGGCGTAGGATCGCCGCCGGACAGCAGGTAAATGACGTTGAAGTTGTTCACATTGCCCGTGAAGGTGGTGATCAGATACGGGGTGAGCACGAAGATAATGTACGGCATGGTGATCTTAGTAAAGATCTGCCACCAGTTGGCACCGTCGATCTTCGCCGCCTCATACTGATCGGCCGGAATGTTCTGCAGAATACCAGTGATCTGCATGATGGTGTACGGAATACCGACCCACAGGTTGATGACGATTACGGTGACACGGGCCCAAGTGGCGTCGGTGAAGAACGGCAGCGGGCCGTCAATCCAACCCCACGTCTGCAGCATGCGGTTCACCGCACCCTGCGGCTGGAGCATGGTGTGCATGACCAGCAGGGACACGAACTGCGGAACGGCGATGGACATGGAGAAGCAGGCACGCCAGAAACCCTTGAAGTGGGTGGTCTTGCGGTTGATGATCATGGCCACGAACATGCCGAGGAAGAAGTTCAGGAAAGTGGCGAAGAAGGCCCAGACCAATGTCCACACCAGCACGCGTCCGAACAGTGCGGCGTTAACGGTGCCGCCGCTGTTGGAGAAGACCTTGGCGAAGTTCTCAAAGCCGACCCAGTGGAACAGCACGAGGTGCTTGTGGTCGTAGCTGGTGAATGCCATGGAGATCATGAAGATCAACGGCAGCACGGTGAACACGGCGATGCCCAGCGTGGGCAGGAACATCAGCAGGACGTGAGCCTTGGCGTCAAGCAGCTCGCGGACATCGTCCATGAAGCTCGGAGCCTTGCCGTTCTCTTCGAGCAGCACCTGGGACTTGTATGCAGAGCGCACGGACATGACCCACAGGCCGATGAAGGCGGCGGTGATGACCAGGACAGCGACGCCGTACAGCAGGATGACCACGGAACGGTCAGGTTCGGTGTAGACCCAGAAGCCGTCGACCAGCTTCTTGCCGCCTGCATTGGTGCCCAAGGTCGGCAACTTGGAAAGATAGTCCACGCCATTGATTGCCATGAACACGAAGTATGCGATTTCCAGCGCCAGCATGGCAATGCCCTTGACATACTGCTTGCGCACGATATCGCCAAGACCAAACACCACTGCGGAAAGCTTAGTGAACAGGTCACCACGCCGGAACGCCGCCCTTACCGTGTAAGGCGACGGAGAAACATAATCAGCGCCCTGCTTCCGAAGGCGCTTCATCTCCCGTGGGGAAAGAGTTGTTGCTGTCATTTCGACTGCCCTCTCATATGGATATTGAAAGATAAAAAAAACTTTGCTCCCGGACAAGGGGAAGGAGAATTTAAAAACCTTGCCCGGGAATGCAAAGCTCGGAGGAGGAGTGAGCCACTATGCAAAGTGGAGAGAGACACCGCGACTCGAAGCGCCTCTCAAAGCTGCAGGATGGCTGGGGATTTGGCAGTGCCAACCACCCTGCATTCTTCAGTTATTGGATTTTTAGGATTACTGATTTCACTCAGCGATCTTGCCACCGGCCTGCTTGACCCAATCCTGGTACTTGGCGGCAGCGTTGTCCTTGGTGATTTCCTTGTTGACCAGGGCCTTGCCGAAGGTTTCGGCCGGAGTCCACCAATCGTTCATGCCGGACAGACCGGACTGCAGGAGGGCGGTGTTGGCCATGGTGTCGGCCTGGGCCTTGGCTGCGATGTCGTCGGTGGTCAGATCAGACAGGGACTTGTCGGTCGGCGGGATGGCGCGCATCTCGTAGTGCAGCTTCTGAGCTTCGGTGGAGCCGAGGTAAGCCGCGAACTGAGCGGCGGCCTTCGGGTTCTTGGCGTTCGGGTTGTAAGCAGCGGCCTTGGTGGCGGCGAAGGACTTCATCTGCTTCTTCTGGCCGTTCACGGTGAAGGTCGGCAGAGAGGTGGCGGCGTAGTTGTCACCCAGGGCCTCCTTCACGTCCTTAGCGGACCAGGTACCGGAGAACAGCACGTCGGCGGAGCCATCCTTGATGGCTGCGAGGCCGGAAGCGCCATCGTCGTTGGAGAAGTTCGGGTTGGCGACCACATCAACCAGATAAGAGGTGATATCGGCGCCGTCCTTCGGGAAGACCATGCCTGCGTCAGCATCATTGCCCTTCTCGCCGAACAGGCTCAGGCCATCATAGAAGCCGTTGATGTACCAAGAATTCTGCAGGGAGAACGCGACCTTGGCCTTGGAAAGGATGGTATCGAAGTCCTTGGCCTCATCCTCGGTGATCTTGGACTTGTTGTAGTACATGAACCACGTGTTGTCGGTGTACGGCACGCCATAGAGCTTGCCATCGGTGCCGGTGACGGAGTTGACTTCGAGGTCGCCGTTCTGTTCCTTCACCTGCTTCTCAGCGTCGGTGCCCAGCTGGCCAATGGCCTTGGCGTCCATTAGAACACCCAACTGATCGGAAGCGAACATATAGACATCGGCCGCCGCGGACGGATCAGTGCTGACCTGCTTGGAAGCATCGCCTTCAGAGACCACGTCATTCTTCCACGTGATATTGTATTCCGGATGCGCCTTGGCGAAGTTCTCTTCGACCTTGCCCAGCCAGTTGGTGTCCTTGGCCTGGTCTTCCTGCGGGGCCCACACGCTCAGCGTGACGGCCTCGGTGGAGCCGGAAGCGTTCTTATCGCCACCGTCGGAGGAGCCACCGCACGCAGCGAGCGGAACCAGCATAGAAACGGCAGCAGTAAGTCCGATTGCCTTCTTCCAATCGATCTTCATTGATCTTCCTTTCCTCACATAACCTTGTGTTCCTCAACATCTCCGGTTAAATGGTACGGACCAAAACCCTGCATACGTTCACATCATCGTTCTTGGATGATTACCAACAACACTGGGGCCACCAAAAATGTATCAGTGATTGTTAGTGTAGCACGTTTCTGCCAACGTTTGCAATTCAGCGTTATGATTGTTTCAAAGAAACACCGCAAACCGCGAAATATCAAGGAGACACACCCTCATGCTTCCCCCCGCGAAACACCCCCACCCCAAATGGCTTGCCGACGCAATTTTTTATGAAATCTATCCACAGTCCTTCGTCGACTCCAATGGCGACGGCATCGGAGACATCCCCGGAATCACTTTAAAACTGGACTACATCAAGGATCTCGGATGCAACGCGATCTGGCTCAATCCCTGTTTCGACTCGCCATTCAAAGACGCCGGCTACGACGTGCGCGACTACAAAAAGGTGGCATCACGCTACGGCACCAACGACGATCTCATTGCGTTGTTCGACGCCGCCCACCGGCGCGACATGCACGTGATCCTCGATCTCGTGCCAGGCCACACCAGCGAGGAACACGAGTGGTTCCACCGCAGTTGCAAGGTCGAACGAAACAATTATTCCGACCGCTACATCTGGACAGACTCATGGATCTCCGGTGGCGACGGACTGCCATTCATCGGCGGCGAATCGCCCCGCAACGGTACCTACATCTTGAACTTCTTCAAATGCCAGCCGGCGCTCAACTACGGTTTCGCGCACCCCGAACGTAGCTGGCAGAAGCCAGCCCTTGGTCCGGACGCGAAGGCCACTTGCGACGCGATGGTGGACGTCATGCGGTTCTGGCTTTCCCGTGGCGCAGACGGCTTCCGCGTGGATATGGCCGACAGCCTCGTCAAAAAGGACGATGAGGGCAAGCCTTACACCATCCGCACCTGGCAGTACATGTTCGCCCGGATCCGCCCGGCCTTCCCCGAAGCCGCGTTCGTTTCGGAATGGGGACGGCCAGAGGAGTCGATGGCCGCCGGCTTCGACATGGATTTCTATCTCGATTGGCGTTGGGACGGCGTTCCCAACGGCTACAACATGCTGTTGCGCAACGTGGACGACCCGTTGAGCCGCAAGGGCGACAAGAGCTATTTCAACGCCGATTCCGGCACGCCGATCAGCGAATTCCTGGACGAGTACGAGCCGCGTCTGCGCGAAGCGGAAACGGCCGACGGAAATTTTAATTTCATCACCTGCAACCACGACACCGCACGCGTGGCGCCGCGACTGTCGCAGCGCGAAATCGCCCTGGCATACTGCACGCTGTTCGCGATGCCGGGCGTGCCGTTCCTGTATTACGGCGACGAAATCGGCATGCGATACCGCGCACTGCCCGGCAAAGAAGGCGGCTACGTGCGCACCGGTTCGCGCACACCGATGCAGTGGGGTGCGAACGACGCATCCGGAGCACTTCACGTGTCCGATTCTGCAGAATCGGACACTCGGGCTGGTGATGTGACCGGTGGCAGCTACCTGCCCACCGACCCGTCCGCCGACGCCCCGACCGTCGCCGCACAGCAGGCCGACGCCGAATCACTGTGGCATACGGTGCGCTCCATACTCCACGTCAAGGGGGAATGCGACGCCTTGCGGTCGGGGGCTACGTTCCATGCAATCGAACGCGATAGAGTGTTCGTTTTCGAGCGTTCCACCCACCTGCAGAAGCTGATCATAGCCGTCAATCCAAGCCGCGATTGCAAAGCTTTGCAGTTACCAGATGGTAGTTATCGGACGATTTTCAGCATCGGCGAAAACGAAATTAGCGGCACTTCGCTGCGTCTAGGTCTGCAAAGCTTTGCAATTCTCGAAGCCGAGTAGCAGACGAGCAATGCCCCGTTGGAATAATCGTTTGCAATGCGGAGCGCTGCGCCTTCGTATTGCAAACGATAGTCAATATGGAAAAACAATTCCGGTTATCTATATTCCTGAAATTAGAGCAAAATCGCAATATAGCAACACTCTCTTACCGCAAAACACGCTTTGAAAACGATATCATACCGTGATATAGTTATCTTTGGTGCGAATGCCACCAGCATCGAAGCTGCGGCAATCGCAAGCAATGTAGCATGTCAGCCGTCACAAACGGCGCGGAAAGAAGGGACCTATGACACAGACCCAGCAGACCGAAAGCGCAGAACGCATCGCACGGCCTCTTATCCAGCTCGCCAAGCTCAATGGCATTTCCACGTCGTATATCGACCAGCTCGGCACCTATGTGGAAATCCGCGACGAAGTGCTCGTCTCCGTATTGGCCGCACTCGGCGTGGACGCATCCAGCGACGAAGCGATCACCGCCTCCTATGCGGCGACCCAGCAGCGCATCGCAGACACACTTGTTGAGCCGACCGTCGTGAAGTTCATCGGCAAGGAAGCCGTCACGCCAATCCGCGCGAAAGGAAACGACGTGGCGCTGAAGCTGACGTTGGAAGACGGCACGGAATATGCGGGCGATCTGACCGCGTATCTGACGGGCTCGAACGCAGATGACGGCTCGCTGCAACTGACGCTGCCGGACGATATTCCCGCCGGCTACCACACGCTGGCCGTCGATGCCGGCCCGCTGCACGCCGAAGCCGCGCTGATCTGCGCACCGGCACGCATCGAACTGCCGCCAGCAGTAGCGGAAAAGCAACGTTGGGGCTGGATGGCACAGATGTATTCCATCCGTTCCGCTGAATCCTGGGGCGTGGGCGACTATGGCGATCTGAAGCTGCTGCTGTCCGACGCGGCAACGAAATCGCATGCCGATTTCATGCTTATCAACCCGATTCACGCCACCGCGCCGGTGCCGCCGCTGGAGCCGTCGCCGTATCTTCCCGAATCGCGTCGTTTTCTCAATGTGACGTACATCCGTCCGCAGGATATCGCTGAATATGCGGAACTCAACGAGGCGGACCAGGCCGAAGTGGCGCGTCTGCACGCGGAAGCCTCGCCAGCCAACGACAGTATCGAGCCGCTCGACATCAATTCCGCTTGGTGGCACAAGCGCCAGGCGCTGCAGCTTGTGTACAACGTGCCGCGTTCCGTCGAGCGTCAGGCCGCGTTCGACGCGTTCAAGGAGGCCGCGGGTCCGGATCTGCGCGCGTTCGCCGCATGGTCGGTGGCGTTCCAGGTGTGGGGCGCGCCGTGGGAAGGCACGTGGTTCAAGGACACGAACCGCGATTCGCCTGAAGTGGTGGAGCTCATGCGCGAGCACGCCGATATGGTCGATTTCGAATGCTGGCTGCAGTGGATCGCCGACGAGCAGGTGACAGCCGCGCAGAACGCCGCCCGTGACAGCGGTATGGCACTCGGCCTCATGCAGGATATGGCCGTGGGCGTGCACTCGCTCGGCGCGGACGTGTGGTGGAATCCGGAACGTTTCGCAGTAGGCAGCGTAACCGTGGGCTGCCCACCGGACTTCTACAACCAGCAGGGTCAGGATTGGGGCCAGCCGCCGTTCAATCCGAATTATCTGGCCAAAACTGGTTATGGCGTGTACCGCGAGATGGTGCACAACATGTTCTCGCACGCGGGCGCGGTGCGCATCGACCATGTACTCGGCCTATTCCGTCTGTGGTGGATTCCGCAGGGCGAAGGCGCGCGCGGTGGCGCGTACGTTACGTACGACTATGAGGCGATGATCGCGATCCTGACCATTGAAGCGTCCCGCGTGAACGGTTTGGTGGTCGGCGAGGATCTGGGCACCGTGCCTGATTACGTACGCACGGTACTCGGCGAGCACGGCCTGCTGGGCTGCATGGTGGAATGGTTCGCCCGCGTGGACGACTCCCCCAACGCCGGCGACCCGTACGCCGATCCGTCCACGTACCGCAAGTACGCGCTGGCTTCCGTCACCACGCACGACCTGCCGCCGACCGCCGGCTACCTGCAGTTCGAGCACGTCAAGCTGCGCGAACAGCTGCACCTGCTGTCCGGCCCGGTCGAGGAGTTCCAGGCTTCCGCCACCGCCGAACGCGACGCGATGATGGACCGTCTCGTGGAGTCCGGCCTGATCACGCCGGAAGTGGCGGGCGATGTGGAAGGCCACATCCAGGAAATCGTCGAGGCGATGCACAAGATGCTACTCAAGTCGCCGTCCGTGCTGCTGCAGGCCGCGCTGGTGGATGGCGTGGGCGAGACGCGCACGCAGAACCAGCCGGGCACGTCCAGTGAATACTCCAACTGGCGTGTGCCGCTGGCAGGCCCGGACCTCAAGGTGGTGCACACCGATGAGGTGTTCGATCTGCCGCGCGTGCAATCGCTTGCCGCCATCATGAACGGCGAGAAGTAGCGTTTAAACTTACCATTCCCCTTTCCTTACAAACCAAAATTCCGGTCCTCCTTGTGGAGGGCCGGAATTTTTCATATACGCAAGGCGATTTGGGAGCGGCCAGGTTCAGCGGTCGATCAGCCCAGCAGCAGCCAGACTGAGGCGTCGCTATCCAGCTTGCCGTCGTCCGTCAACGGCACGGAATTTGCGATGGCGACCGCATCGTCCGGCAGGGCGATCGGCTCGTCGCCGAAATTGGTGACGGACAGGAATCGACGGCCTTCCGTGGCCGGACGCGAGTAGGCGACCACCGTATCGCCCATGTCCAGCAGGTCGGCGGACGTGTCTCCGGTTGCCGTCAGCACCGTCTGTCGCAACTGCAACAGCTTGCGGTACAAGTGCAGCATGGAACCGTTGTCATCGGCCTCGACGTCGGCCGCGAAATCCTTGAACCAGGCCGGCTGCGGCAGGTGCGCGTCGGCGGAATCGCCCTGCTCCGGGCCGAAACCGAACGTGCCGCCGGTGATGAAGTCCGGGCTCCACGAAGCCGGTTCGCCGCAATCGGCAGCCTTCCACGGCATCGGTGCACGGCAGCCATCACGACCCTTGTCGGTGAAGTTGCGACGGGTGTTGAACGGCGTCGGATCCTCAAGATGATCCCACGGAATGTTCGCCACTTCGAACAGGCCCAGTTCCTCGCCCTGATACACGTAGGCGGAACCCGGCAGGCCCAGTTCCATCAGCGCGGCTGCGCGGGCGCGACGGGTGCCGAGCTCACGATTCTCGCGGTAGGTCTCTCCGTCACGCAACAGCCAATCGTGCGCCAGCTGGTGGTACGGAGCGTCCTTCACCTGCGGCAGACCGAAACGCGACGGACTGCGCGGCACATCGTGGTTGTTCATAACCCACGTCGTGGTGGAACCGTGCGTTTCCTCGGCGGCGCGCAAGCCGTCAGCAATGGCCGTACGGAACTCGTCGGCGAACCAGTTGGCTTCGGCGAACTCGAAATTGAACACCTGGCCGAGCTCGTCGGTGGACGCGTACAGATGCTGCGATTCGGCCTTCACCCACGCCTCGCCGACGGCGAAACGCGGCGGATTGTACTCGTTGAACACCTGACGCCATTCGCGGTAGATGTCGTGCACTTCCGGACGGTCCCACAGCGGGCTGAACGCGCCGTCCGCCGGCAGCACATGCTGCACCGCGGCCGGATCCATGTCGGCCAGCGGCACGGAATCGAGGTCCTTGGCCAAGCCGTGCGCCACGTCGATGCGGAAGCCGTCGGTGCCGTGGTCGGACCAGAATCTCAACGTTTTCTTGAATTCCTCGTGCACGTCCGGATTCTTCCAATTCAGATCCGGCTGCTCCTTGGCGAACATGTGCAGATAATCCTCGCCGGTCGCCTCGTCCTTCTCCCATGCGCTTCCGGAGAAGATGCTTCGCTCGCCGTGGCCTTCGCGGAAGATGTAGCGGTCGCGTGCGGCCGAACCTCGGCCGGCGGCGAGCGCCTCGATGAACATCTTGTGCTTGTTGGACGTGTGGTTCGGCACGATGTCGACGATCACCTTGATGCCGGCTTCATGCGCGGCGGCGGCCATCGCGTCGAAATCGGCCATGGTGCCGAGGCGCGGGTCCACGTTGCGGTAGTCGATCACGTCGTAGCCGCCATCGGCCAGGTCGGACGGGTAGAACGGGCTCAGCCAAATCGCGTCGATGCCGAGATTCTTCAGGTAATCCATTTTCTCGGTGACACCGGCGATGTCTCCCAACCCGTCGCCGTTCACGTCTTTGAAGCTGCGCGGGTAGATCTGGTAGACGACGGCTTGCTTCCACCAATCGTCACGCATGTTGTTTGCTGTCACCATAACCCCTTTTGTCGTAGTCCATCGGATGCGGAGCACTGTCTCCGCTACATGAAAACGATAACATCAAGCAAAGCGAAACGCTAATGAAAACTTAATCATTGCAGCACATCAAACGTTTGACGAAAATGTGCATACTCCAGCTGTATCGAGTAGAATCGCAGAAGATTCGACTTGCATACGTTGCTATACGGATGCCATACGAAAGGCGATTATGAAGTTCCTCTCCCCCGATTCCGGCTTTATGCGCGGCCTGAGCGACGCCGTCGACGCGATCTGGATCAACATTCTGATGCTCGTCACCAGCATTCCGATCATCACGATCGGCGCGGCACTGACCGCCGTCCGTCGCACGCTGTCCGGCGAAGGCACGGCGACGCGCAATTATTTCAAGGCGTTCCGTTCGAATTTTGCGAAATCGACCGGCTATTGGCTGATTTTCGGCACGACCGGCACGCTGTGTGTCTACTCGTGGATCGTGCTGCAGATCACGCCGCTGCTGATTCCGAAATTCGCGCTGACGATCGTATGGCTGATCGGTTTTGAATGGGTTTGGGCATTGCAGGCACGTTTCGAAAACTCGTTTTGGCGCACGCTCGGCAACGCTTTTGTGTTCGGCGTGAGCAACATCGGCCACACGTTGGCATTGGTTGCGATCGACGCGGTGTACGTGGCGCTGCTCGTGGCCAGCTGGTTCTACATGCCGCAGGGCCTGTTCCTGCTGCTCGTGCTCGGCTACGGCACCATGCTGATGCTGCATTCGCCGATTCTCGAGCATGTCTTCCGCAAGTACATCAGCAAGTAATTAGGCACGAAAAAAGGGACTGATTCGCATCAGTCCCTTAAATTTTTCTGGGTGAAAATCAGCCCTTCACCGCGCCGCCTTCGGCCCTGCAATTAAGGACCGCGCTACGCGCGGGCTCAACGTTACCCTCGCGGCATAGCCGCTCGGGCTGGAGCCTGGGAACAGCGCACTGCGCTGTTCCCTAAGGGCTGATCGAAGATCAGCCCTTAACGGCTCCAGCCATAACACCCTTGACGATGTACTTCTGGCAGATCAGGTAGAAGATGATGATCGGGATGATGGCCATGACCAGGCATGCCATCATGGCGCCCATATCCACGGAACCATAACCGCCCTTCAGATACTGCACCGCCACGGAAATGGTCTTGTACTTGCCCAGGTCGAGCGTCAGGTACGGCAGCAGGTAGTCGTTCCAGATCCACATGGCCTGCAGAATAGCCACGGACACAATGGACGGCTTCATGATCGGCACAACGATCTGGAAGAAGATACGCGGCACGGAAGCACCATCGATCATGGCGGATTCTTCCAGCGATTCCGGAATGCCCTTAACCACACCGGTGAAGATGAACACGGCCAGACCAGCGCCGAAGCCCAGATACACGAAGCACAGACCCCACGGGGTGTTGAGCTTGAGCATATCGGCCAGCTTGGAGAGGGTGAACATGACCATCTGGAACGGTACAATCATGTTGAACAGGAACAACGTGTACAGCAGCTTTGCAGCCCAGTTGTTCACGCGGACGATCCACCATGCGCACATCGAAGTGCACACCAGAATCAGCGCCACGGAACCGACAGTGATGAGCAGGGTCCAGCCGAAACTGGCGAAGAAGTTCGTGGTATCGAGGCCACGCGTATAGTTTTCAAGTCCAACGAACGCCTTACCGGTCGGCAGGGAGAACGCGTTACGAGAAATATACGCCTTCTGCTTGAAAGAGTTGATGATCACCAGCACGATCGGGAAGATCCACGCCAGCGAAACCACCGCGAACAGTACGGACCACAGTGCGCCGTGCTTGACTTTTTCTCCGGAGTTCATGCCTCCACCTCCTTGCTCGTGGTGAGCTTGTTCTGGATAAGCGCCACAATGGCCACCAGGATGAAGAACAGCACTGCCTTCGCCTGGCCGACGCCTTCCCAACCCATACGGCCGTAGAACGTGCGGGTAATGTTCATTGCCAGACCTTCAGACATGTTCGACGGAGCGCCGTTGGTCAATGCAAGGTTCTGATCGTACAGCTTGAAGCCGTTGGTGACGCACAGGAACGAGCATACGGTGATAGACGGCATCATCAGCGGAATGATGATCTTGAACATGGTCTGGGTGCCGTTTGCGCCGTCCACGGAAGCCGCTTCGAGCACGTCGGTCGGCAGCGACTGCATACCTGCGATGTAGATAATCATCATATAGCCGATCTGCTGCCAGCACACCAAGATGACCAAGCCCCAGAAGCCGTAGGTTGCGCTATACGTCAACGCGCGGCCCCAGTGAGCGAGAATGCCGTTGAGCAGCAGCATCCAGATGTAGCCCAGGATAATGCCACCGATGAGGTTCGGCATGAAGAACACCGAACGGAAGATGTTGGAGCCCTTGATGGCCTTGGTCAGCATGTATGCGATGGCGAACGCGACTACGTTGATCACGATCGTCGTGATGATGGTCAGTGCCGTCGAGAAGCCCAGCGCGTGCAGGAACTCCTTATCGGCAAAAGCCCTCTTGTAGTTTTTCAGACCGACGAATTCGGCGTCGGTGACGGTGGCGAACTTGCAGAAGCTCAGATACACACCCATGATGAACGGGATCACAAACCCGATGATGAACGCGGCGAACGTTGGCAGCGTGAAGAGCGCCCACCACTTTCGTATCGCCTTGCCAGCCATGCTGATCATAGCCTGCCTGCTTTCTTTCCTTCTCCATTCCGCGTACCGCGTCAACGCGGGCGGGAATTCCATTCCCCAGAGGAACCATCCACAGCATTGTTTCCTGTTTCTCCAGTGCTTACATCAGTCATGATAAACGGCATGACTGCAAATGTCAAACGTTGTCATTTTCGCATGTCACGCACGGCAAAATATGAAACGTTGTCACCAAAAACCATCTCTAGAGAACGCTTATATTCCAAGCAATGCCCAACTACCACCACTTTATGAAAACGTTTGTAATGAATAAGTTGCAAATTGGACAAGAACACGGTCTTAATGGTGAGGGGAGGTAGCATTACATTATTCAAGCAATCACTGTACAGGGGACTCGATGAAAAGCAGTAGCATTCAGGATGTTGCGCAACTCGCGCACGTGTCCATTTCCACCGTCTCTCGTTCCTTCACGCGCCCTGACCTGGTGTCGAAAGCCACCAGAGACAAGGTGATGAAGGCCGCGGACGAGCTGAATTTCTCCATCTCGCGTTCTGCCGCGGCCTTGAAAACCGGCCGTGCGCTGCGTATCGCGGTACTCGTCTCAGGCCGGCTCAACCTATGGTTCAGCTCCTCCATCATCGAAGGTCTGAACGAGGTCTTCCACGATGAGGGCTACGACATCTCCATCTACCAGATGTCCAGCACCGAGGAACGCAGCGAGTTCTTCGACATGCTGCCGGTGCGCCGCAACGTCGACGCCGTGATCGTCATTTCCTTCGACATCGCCAGCAACGAAATCGAACAGCTCAGGTCGATCGACGTGCCGATCATCGGCATCAATTCAAGCCTGCCGGAAGAACGCGGCTTCAACGCGGCCGTCCGCATCGACGACAAGCAGGGTTCGGAACTCGCCGCACGCCATCTGATGATGCTTGGCCACCGCGACATCGTCTACATCCGTTCCGACCGCGAAGTGACGCTGCACTTCAGCGTGCAGGGCCGTTACGAATCGTTCATGGCATGCTGCCAGGCCAACGGCGTCGAACCGCGCGTGCTTGTCACCGACGCTGGCAGGAACAGGATCAGCAAGGTCGTGACGCAGCTGCTCAGCCTCGACCACATGCCGACGGCCATCGCCTGCCAGGAGGATGGCATCGCGGTGCCGCTGCTGTTCCAGCTGGAACGCAACGGTTTCACCGTGCCGAACGACATCTCCATCATCGGTTACGACGACAGCGTCTACGCGCGCGACCTCGGCCTGACCACCATCCGTCAGACCCCTGTCGAGATGGCCCGCGAAGCGGCCCGCATGACACTCGCGCTAATCGAGAAGCAGCCGCTCGACGAACCGTTCAAGACGTTCCCCGCGCAGCTGATCGTCCGTTCGACCACCGCTCGTCTGCATAGCTGATTTTCCGGCAACATACAGCGAACGTAGCGACATACACGAAGGGCCGTCATCGCAAGTAATTACGATGACGGCCCTTCGTGTATGTCGTCACAACCAACTGCGGCCGAGAGAAGGAAAGGAAAAACTCTCGGCCGCAGTTGTTCTATTCAGTTATTGGTTTGATCAAGCGGTGATCAGTGAACAGCGTCGTACTCGGTCTTCCAACCGTCCACGAACGCCTTCTTGACTGCGTTCCAGTCGCCGGTGCCCTGAGCGTACTCAAGGAGGGCGGAACCAAGCTTGTTCTTCCACTCTTCGGACGGCATCATGGTGAAGTTCCAAGAGACTGCAGTCTTGCCGGAGTTCTGATCTTCAACAGCGGCCTGGACCAGCGGATTGTCGGACTTGACGTCGCTGAAGGACTTGAACGGGGTGGTGAAGCCCATGTCGCTGGACAGAGACTTGATGCCAGTCTTGCTGGTGACGACCCACTTCAGGAAGTCCTTGGTGGCCTTCTTATCCGCGTCGGAAGCCTTGGAGTTGATGCACCAGTAGTTCTCGGAACCGGTGGCCAGACCCTGCTTCTCTTCGCCCTTGACGCCGATGTAAATCGGGAGCATGCCGAGGGAGTCGGCCTTCATGCCAGCCTTCTGCAGATCGGTCCATGCCCAAGTGCCGTTCTGATAGAACACAGCCTCGCCGAGGGAGAACTCGGAGGTAGAATCATCACCGGTCTTGGAGCTCAGCTGGGTCGGCTCGGTGGTGGAGTCCTTCAGATACAAATCGAAGATGTTCTTATATTCCGGCAGATAGGTGCCCTTGATGGTCTCCGGCTGCTTGGTGACGTTGTCATCCTTGAACTCATAGTAAAGCGGCAGGTTAGCCAAATGGGTCTTGAAACGCCAGTCGGAGCTGGAATCGAAACCGGCGGAGGTGAACGCGCCCTTGACACCAAGCTGGTCCTTCTTAGCCTGGATGTCATCGGCCACGGCCTTCAAGGTATCGAAGTTGTCGATGTCATCGACGCTCTTGATCTTGGCGCCGTCAGTGGCAATGTACTTGGCCAGCAGATCCTTGTTGTAGATCAGGCCATAAGTCTCCATGGCATACGGAACACCGACGGCCTTATCCCCATCCTTGAGGGCGACATCCTTGTTGATAAGCTGCTTGTACGGCTCAGTATCGGACATGTCTTCGGTGTAGGACGACCAGTTCTGGTAGCCGACAGGGCCGTTGACCTGGAACAAGGTCGGAGCCTCGGACTTGGCGATCTCGGACTTCAAAGTCTGTTCGTATGTACCGGAAGCAGCGGTCTGGACCTTGACCTCAACACCAGTTTCCTTGGTGTAATCCTTGGCCAGCTTCTGCCATTCATCATTGGATTCCGGCTTGAAGTTAAGGAAGTACACCTTGCCCTTGCCGTTATCGGAACTTGAGCTAGAACCACCGCAAGCAGCCAACGTGCCAACAGACATTGCCGCGATAGCGACCATTCCAACTGCTGCCTTAATAGTACGATTCATCATCGAACCTTTCTCTTCCATTCCGTTCCCAGCTTCTCGTTGGGAAACAATTTGCGGTATCGCGTCATCACGATTCCTAACAACCACTATTGTGCCGCATTTCCCCGATTTTTGCAAACGTAGGCAAAATGAATTCAAAAATCAGACGTCACACCATCGAAAGAAATCCCGAAAATCGTTTATTTTCAATACTTTTAGAGAGCATACTTTTATGCAAGCGTTTGCGACACGCCGCAGCAAAGTGGCAAGTCATGCATGCAATAAAAAGGCGGTTCCAAGGAGGGACCGCCATAATATTCAGCGATATCAAACAGTTCCGTTCGATAATTCAGCAATTCCAATGTTCGATGACATTGTCACCTTTATATTGGCTTAATACACAATAATGCGCAGTGTCCAATCGCAGCAACCGCGCGAAATGCGGATCAACACCGAGCCATTGCGACGTCAAGATACGAAGAACGTGCGCATGCGCCACCAGCAGCACATCGTTTCCAGCGTCGAGCAACGGTTTGACCGTGGCGATCGCCTCACGTGTGCGCGCCGCAGCTTCCTCCACCGTCTCACCCGGACCGTTGTGCACGGGCACCTGCTCGCCGTTCGGCAAAGTTTCAATCCAATCGCCTTCCAACGATTCGGGAAGTGCCTGCGGACCGTCGCGCCACACATCCCAAGCGAAACCGCCCACCGCACTCACTTCCTGGCGCGTACGCCCTTCGGCACGGCCGTAATCCCATTCCGCGATTTCAGGGAGCACATCGAAATCGCCATATCCGGCCAGCTGCGCCGTCTGCTGGGCTCTGCGCAACGGACTGGCGAACATGCACCCCTGCGCGAAACCCTGGGGAAACGCCTCACGCAACCGTTCGCCGGCGGCACGAGCCTGATCGCAGCCAATGTCAGTCAACGGAATATTGGTGCGGCCGGTGTGCTGTCCGGATTCGCTCCACACGGTCTGCCCGTGACGCAGCAGCACCAAGCGGCCAGGGGTGATTGCGGAAGCGGCATTGCCTCCCAGTTGAGTTTCAGTCATGTCTCTACTCTAGCCGACGCAAGCTGCGTTTTCATCCCATTCCGCCACGTGTCCCGCACATATTCCGGCATGTTTTCCGACGCGTTACACTGGTTTCATGAGTGAAATGCCGAATATGGAATCCAGTGCGGACCGCGTGGTGGCGGCCCTGCACACCGTCGACGAGAAGGTGAATGCGATGCGCGACCAGAGACTGAACGATCCCGATTCATTTGGCGATAAGATTTTCAAGTCCGTCGTGCCCACGTTGGCCGGACTGGTGCTCGGCAAGGCGTTCGAGATGGTGTGGAAGAAAAGCGTCGGCCGCAAGGCCGTCCGTGCCGACGGTACCAAGAACGAGGCTGCGGAAGCGGCGCTCGGCATCGTATTCGCCGTGGTTTCCGCCGGTTTCGGCGCGCTCGTATCGCAACTGTCCGGCCGCGGGTCGAAGGCGATTGTGGACAGGCGGCACGCACGGCAGGCGCATCGCAAGTAAATACGTCGCAAATATCGCAAAGCAGTCTCAAGTAGATATGTTCTCACAGGGAGACGGATTTAGCCCGATTCCCTTGCAAAATCGCGCCGCGCGGACAACAATGGCGGTATGAGCAACATTCTTCATAACGCAACCGTCGACACTCTGCTGGAGCGTCGTTCCATCCGCAAATTCAAGCCGAAGCCGCTGCCGGACGACGTCGTCGAAACGTTGGAGACCGTGGCGCAGCATGCGGCGAGCAGCCAGTTCCTGAACGACTGGTCCGCCATCCGCGTCACCGAGCCAGCCACCAAGAAGCGTCTTGCCGAAATCGGCACTGTCGGGACGATCGGTACCGAAAGGAAAAGATTCGCGCCGTGAAGACGAAGTTGAAGAAACAGGAAAAAAAG
>ENA-ORRO01000467-ORRO01000467.1-human-gut-metagenome-genome-assembly--contig:-NODE-467-length-34831-cov-4.709857_pt1 | contig 34831 bp, 33 predicted proteins | sample MGYA00242176_ERZ509136 | MGnify/ENA primary metagenome ERZ509136 (study PRJEB26280, sample SAMEA2338644) | human gut metagenome | biome: human gut; feature: human-associated habitat; material: faeces...
CCGCCGCTTTTCAAAAGACGCGAAAGCGGCGTTTACGCCGCCTTCGCTGGGTTTATTCGTCCTGCTTTTCGTTTTGGGGCTCCTCTTTTTCGGAATTTGACGTCCATTTGGCCACATCGAGCGCCTGCGTCAGCTTCTGCGGCACAGGCACGCCGAGCAGCACCGCGTTTTCCAAAATCGAAAGCGATTCGTTGACGATATAAAACATCGTCGCCGCGCCGGTGCAGGCCGCGCTCCCCGTGAGCTGATCGAGCACGGCGGCCAGAAGGACGATCACCAAAATCATCGCCTTGCGCGCCAGACCGGCGAACCCCGCCCGGCTGCTCAGCGCGCCGCCCTCGCTCTTCGGGCTTTTGCCCAGCAGCGCAACGCCCACGCCGCTCAGATAATCCAGCGTCATCAGCAGCACGAGCAGCCGAAGCGCCGTCGGCATGCGCGTCAAAAGCCCGGCCGCAGCGCCTGCCGCGGCCGCAATCCATTTCATCGTCTTTTCCATCTGCCCTCTCCTCTCTCGCGCGGGGAAAAAAGCGTTTGTATGCAAGAAAACGCCCGTTCTTCCCGTCTATATAGGCAGAAGCCGTTTTTCCCCCGTTCAGGCTATGCGTCCGGGCAGGTTCGCGTGACGCGCGCGCAAAAAAACCTTGCGCCGCGCGGCAAAATGCAGTATGATAAAGGATGATGTCGTATACACAGGCGGGGTTCGCCCCGCCTTTCGATTAAATAAGGAGGTGAAGCCCATGGCAGATGATCGCCAAACGTCCCGCCGCAGACGCAGGCCCCAGGCCGCTCCCGTTTCGGAGGAGCCGGTGCGCATCATCGTGGGCACCGAGGAGGATACGCCGGATTGGATGGTTTCCGATACCAGCGGCGCGGCCTCCCGCAGAAACAAGCAGAAGAAAGCCGAGCCGGAAGCGCCCAGGCACACCTCGCGCGGCGCGCAGGAGACGCAGGCCATTTTGCAGATGAGGCAGACGCGCAACGAACGCGCGGCCGACGCGGCGAGGAAACCCGCCGCGCCGCGGAAATCGCCCGCCCGGAAAAAGAAGGCGTCGGCGCGCCCGATGAGCAAAAAGGCCAGAGAGCGCCGCGCGCGCAAGCTCCGCCGCCTGACCATCGGCGCGCTCTGCGGCGTGATCGCCGTGGTGCTGCTGATCGTCGGCATCCGTTCGGGCGCGCGCCTGGTGGATATCAAGCAGACGCTCGACCGCGGCGACGGCGTGTTCTACCCGAACATCTACGTCAACGACATCCCGCTTCAGGGCAAGACGCTCGACGAGGCGGCTGCGCTCGTCACCCAGCAGGTGCAATCGCTGATTTCCTCGTTCAAAATCACCCTGCGCACGCAGGATGGCCGCAGCTGGGATATCACCGGCGACAGCCTGAACATGCAGTATAACGTCGCCGACCAGCTCGATCAGCTCTGGGCCATCGGCCACACGGGGTCGTCCTCCGTTCGCTACGAGCAGGTCAAGGCGCTCGAAGAAGAACCGGCCATGCGCTATACCACGCTCTCCTACGATATGAGTCAGGTCAACCAGATCCTCTCCCAGATCAAATCCGAGGTGGATCTCCCCGCCGTCAACGCGACGCGCGTGGATGACGAGACCAAGTGGCCGCCGTTCTCCTATACGGATGAGACGGCCGGACAGACGCTGGATATCACTGGGCTGAACGAACGCATCTGCACGATGGTCAACATGCTGGAAAGCGGCGTGGTCGATCTGACCCCGGTGCCCGTTCAGCCTTCGGTCACGCGCGCCCAACTGGAAGCGCAGATCGTGAAGCTCAGCAGCTTTGAAACCACCGTCGGCAAAACCGGCGACTACGTTGAAAGCCGGACGGAAAATATCCGCGTCGGCACGGAGCGCTTCAATCGCCTGACCGTCGCCCCCGGCAAGTCCGTCTCCTTCAACAAAGTCGCGCTCAAGCGCACGGCGGCCAACGGCTATCAGGCGGCGCTGGAAATCGCCTACGGCAACTACGTCGAGGGCATCGGCGGCGGCATCTGTCAGGTGTCCTCCACGCTGTATAACGCGGTGGTCAACGCGGGGCTGACGGTCAACAAGCGCACGCCCCACGCCATCCCCTCCAGCTATGTGGACAAGGGCAAGGATGCGACCGTTTCCGATGATCGCTATGATTTCGTGTTCACCAACAACACGGGCGCGAACATCTACATCGAAACGCAGTTCGTCAAGGTCAAGGGCTATTGGACGAGCCGCTTCATCATCTACGGCCGCCCCGATCCGAACGGCTACACCTACAAGCTCGATTCGCAGGTGGTGGAGACCATCCCGCTGCCCGAGCCCACCTATGAAAAGGACAAGACCGGCGAACACGTCATCTACGACGACGAAACCCAAATCAAATACAAGGGCCGCGAGGGCTACGTCGTGGACGTGTATCTGGTGACGATGGACAGCAATGGGCTGGAAATCTCCCGCGAGAAGAAATACACCGATACCTATAAGGCCGCCGCGCCGATTTACTACGTCGGCGTGACCCCGCGCGAAACGCCCATCCCCGATACGCCGAGCATTGATTGACGCCATCCAAACGCATCTTGCATACATCAGCAGAAAGGAAGGATTCTCCCCATGAAACGCCTTCAAACCCGTGCCGCAGCCGCCGCGCTGAGCGCCCTGCTGCTGGCCTCGCCCGCCTGTGCGCTGGCCGCGGAGACCACGCCGCTCACCCTCAACACCCAGCAGGACGCGACCGTTCAGACAAGCCGCAAGGATCTGGGTCAGCTTGAAATCTTCGGCCATCGGCGCGCCTATCGGGGCGTTTCCGCTTCGGATCAGTGGCTGTATCAGGCGCGGCTGGGCGGCCTGTCCGTTCGGCTCTGCTTGTTCACGCCGGAGGGCGGCGGCGTCACCTTTCAGGAGAATCTCTGCGCGGCGCAGACCGGCGGCTCGGGCGACATCCGCCTGTGCATGCGCGCGGGCAGCGATCAGGGCGGCCTGCTCCTTCAGATGGATCAGCACGCCGTCGATGTACTCCGCCGCGTCGGCGTGACGGAAATCGTGCTGACCGATATGGATTTCTATGTGCAGGAGACCTATCTGGTCGAGGATCTGGCCGCGATGCGCGAGGCGCTTTCCCTCGCCTCCGGCGAGCAGCTCTGCCTGGGCGGCGAGGATGCGCCCATCACCGTCGTCAGCGAAGACGGCGTGGACAAGGTGAAGGCGATGAAGGCGAATTACAAGAAGATGAAGCTGGACTGCCTCGTGACCCTTGGTGGAAACGGCACGCATAAGACCGCGAATCTGCTGGCTGAGGAGGGCATGAACGTCATCGGCCTGCCCAAGACCATCGACAACGATATTTGGGGAACGGACGTCACCTTCGGCTTCCATACCGCTGTGGATATCGCGACCGAGGTGATCGACCGCATCCATACGACCGCCGCGAGCCATGGCCGCTGCATGGTCATCGAGCTCATGGGCAACAAGGCGGGCTGGCTGACGCTGTATTCCGGCATCGCCGGCGGCGCGGACGTCATCCTCCTGCCGGAAATTCCGTATGATATCAACGTTGTGGCTGACGCTGTGCGCCGCCGCGCCGAAAACGGCAAGGCCTTCTCCATCGTCGCCGTGGCTGAGGGCGCGATGAGCGTGGAGGAAGCCGCCATGAAGAAGAAGGAGCGCGCCGTGTTCCGCGAGGAGACCGGCTTTACCGGCATCGCCAACCGCATTGCCAAGCAGCTGGAGGAGATGGTCGGCGTTGAGGCGCGCGCCGTTGTGCCGGGTCATGTGCAGCGCGGCGGTTCCCCGAGCGCCTACGACCGCATGCTTTCCACCGTTTTCGGCGTGCACGCCGCACAGTTGATCGCGGCGGAAAATTACGGTCAGGCCGTCGCGATGGTCGGCAATACCGTTTCTCACAATCCGCTTTCCGAGGTTGCAGGCAAGACGAAATTCGTCCCCGCCGACGCGCAGGCCGTCCGCGCCGCCAGAAGCATGGGCATTTCGCTTGGCGACTGATTTTGGCAAAATAAATTGACTTTTTCCCCGATTTCCACTATAATCAAAGATGAACGATTTTCCGTGGAAACGGGGAAAAGTCCTTTGCATCCATAGCTCAGCAGGATAGAGCGTTCGCCTCCTAAGAAAGAGCTCGACCGAATCCGTAGCGTGTTTTGCAAAGCGGGTCAAGGGTTCGACTTGCGTCGGACGCATCTCCTTCTGCCTATCGCATTTCTGCTAATGAAATGTGAGCGCTGGTTTTTTGTCCCCACAGAATAGTTTGCAGTGCAAACATCCTGCTAACACGAGAGACCTAAAACAGGCCGATTCGTTAGCAGAAATGAAAATAAGATCATAACAATCAAATGCCGGAAAACCCTTGAAAATACTGAGTTTTCCGGCACATGCACCCGTAGCTCAGTAGGATAGAGCGACCGCCTCCTAAGAAAGCGGCGATTACTTACTGCCGAGTAGCAGAAAATGCAGATGAAATGAAGGATGAGCGAGTGACCGAAAGGGAACGAGGTTCATCAGGAAAGTCAAAAAAGTGATTTAGAGGGAAGTCGGTCGAAAGATTGACTTGCTCTGGTCTTATAACGGTTTTGCCGGCGTCTATCAGCGTGAACTTGATTGAGAAATCTAGCTATTGCTGAGAAAACGAGGGGCAAGACCGTACCTTGCATCCATAGCTCAGTAGGATAGAGCGTTCGCCTCCTAAGCGAAAGGCCCCGCGTTCGAGCCGCGGTGGGTGCGCCAGAAAGTGTCATGTGCGTGAAGCATGTGGCACTTTTTTGATTCGAGCAAGTTGCAATTTGCGGTTTGAAGCTGCAAGAGTAGCAAAAAGAATCGAACGATTTTAGGTGTCTGCTACTTAGAATCGCTAAGATTGCCATTACCGTTTTCCGTGTTTTCATCGGTAGAAGTCTGCTTTGCCAGCACATCGGAAAGAATCTTTCCGAGTTCCGGGTACTGCTGAATCTGTGCGATCAGAGCCGCGATATCCGGGGATGATGAGATGTTATCCTTCTGTTCGGGCAAATCCTGCGGCTGATAGAACGCTTCTTCAAAGCGTTGAGCCGTAATCTTCCGATCAGAATCGAGAATGTGCGCATAAACCTTGGTCAGCATGTCGATTTCGGCATGACCTGTATCTCCCTGCGTCGCTTTCAGATCGCCGTGGTTCAGCTTGAGCTTGTAAGTGGCGCTGGAATGACGCAGCGAATGAAAAACAACATCCGGCAGTTTGGCTTCGGCTTTGAGCTTGGCGAAGGCTTGATTGATTCGCTTTTCCTCGCAAGGATGTCCGTTTGGAAAGGCGATGACCAGATTATAATCAGTGTAATCGCAGCCTGCCATTTCAATCTGGTGAAGCTGGTTTTTACGCAACTCTTGCAGCACATAAGCGACGGTTTTGGGAATCCATACGCGGCGAATACTGCTGTCTGTCTTGGGCTTTTTCAGAACAAGGACGGTGCTGGTGGTCTTTCCCGTCCAAGCAGGAAAGATGTGATAGATGTTCTTGTTATTCAAAGCAGCCAGCGCGGAGCGTTTAACCCTTGCCAATTCCTGTACGATATAGAGCCATGCGTCGTCGTCCTTGATTTCCTGCTCGGATATGTGTACATTGTTCCACGTCAGACCGAGAATTTCCCCGATACGCAGCGAACAGGCAAACGAGAGATTCATGCAGACATACAGATTTGCATCACGACAAGCATCCAGCGCTTTACGAATCGTTTCCGCATCCCAAATCTCGCGTTCCCTGCATTTGACTTTGCAGAGGTTTGCCTGATTGAAGGGGTTCTGCGGGATGACATTCCAGCGCACGGCCTGATTAAAAGCGCATCGTGCGAGTTTGAACACCTTTTCCACCTGTGAATCGCTGATGTAGTCCTGCTTTACAGCATGGTACTTTTCCGCAGCGGAACGGGTTCGATGCAGGTCGTGAATGAAGATGTCCACGGTTTTAACGGTAACGCTCTGCATGGGCAAATCCCCAATCAACGGGTTGATGTAGTTTCGGATGATGCCGGTGCTGCTATCGTACATGGACGGACTCCACTTCAGCTCGCCGTACAGCCGCACAAATTCATCCATGAACTCCGCGACTGTTTCGGCGGACGGTGGAAGAAAAGTCCCTTTCTTCTGCGCCAGCTCAACCTCTGATTTACGGACAGAGGCTTCCTTCTTGGAAGGAAAGGTTTCCCATTTCTGCTTGCGCTGCCCGTCGGAGTTGATGTAATCATAGACAACGCAGTAGCTCTTGCCACGCTTGATGATGGAAGCCAACTTAAACCTCCGACGTTTGATTATTGAGCCAGTCGTCGAAGGATTTTTTGGAGATGCGGATGGTTGAACCAATGCGGACAACCCTGAAATATCCTTCCCTGGTCAAGTTGTAGGCAGACTTTCTGCTGATGCCCAGAATTGAAGCAACATCCTCAACGCGGTATGTTTGAGGGGGATTGCCTGCGGAAGCGGGTGTGTATTCCATAGATGTGCATCCTTTCTGACCACAAGGGGTCGGTTGATTGTCCCAGATCAACTGTGACAGGCTGATTGTAGCCCCGGTTGTCTGGAAACACAAGGATGGCATAGCGTTGCTTCCGCGTTCCCTATGGTGTCGCAGACTGCGCTTGGAGGGCGCAGCATAGCTCTAAGCGGTCGTTTTCCGAGCCGGTTAGAGGCTCTTTCCCAGTCCTTGGAAAGCTGTGAAGAAGTATCATGATAGAGGTCGGAGTCGTCGCACCTGATTTCCAAAACAGGCTTAATTCGCTTGGAAAATCGCTCGATTAAAGTGATGTTTACATCATCAAATTGAATGTCGTCGCGCCAAACCATTATGGCTCGTCCGAGGCTCTTTTCGTATCTGCGACACCTATGCCGTTTTCAAGGTTCTGTTCAAGGAATTCCTCTAAAGAAAAATCCCTCTATATACCATGTCAGTTTTGGCTTTTTTTTGACCCCAAAATCAGAAAATTGATATAGAAAATTATACGAACAAAAAATATGCAAAATAGACAAGAAACAAGGTATTGCTGACTTTTTCAAGCCGACAATACCTTGCTTCTTATTTGCTGCTGTTTTTGAGTGCTGCCGCCAATGCGCCAGCTAATTCCGGCGAGCGTTCAATCTGCCGGATAAGCGTGTTCAGGTCAATCCGGGGTTGAGCTGTCTCTGGGGCAGGCGGTTTGATGCTGCGCAAGTCTGGATTGGCATAGAATTGCTGTTCAAAGCGCTGTGCGCCGATTTTGCGATCTTCATCCAGAATATGCGCATAGATACGGGTAATCATTTCGGCGCTGGCATGTCCTGTATCGCCCTGTGTGGATTTCAAATCGCCGTTGGAATATTTCAACTTATAAGTAGCGCTGGAATGGCGGAGCGAATGAAAAACGACGTTGGGCAGATTGGCCTGCTTCTTGAGCTGAGCAAACTTCTTTTCGATTACTCGGTCGTCGCAGGGACGACCATTGGGCTGTGCAAGCACCAGGTTATGATCTTCGTAGGAATGATCCGTCACCTTGAGCTTTTCCTGACACTCCTTCCAGTGGCGCAAAATATAGGCGACGGTTTTCGGAATCCAGATTTTGCGGATGCTGCTATCGGTTTTTGGCTTTTTGAGTACAAGTACCGTTGCAGTAGGCTTTTTTAATGCAGAATCAAAAATATGCAGTACGGATTTTTCTCCAAGAGCTTTAATGGATTCGCGCCGCGCACGATACACTTCTTTATCGACATAGAGCCATGCGTTATCCTGTGCGATATCATCAGGCTCGATATGCACGTTGTTCCATGTCAGCCCCAGAATTTCGCCCAGACGCATGGAACAGGCGAAAGACAGGTTCATGGCGACATAGAGCTGTGCGTCACGGCAGGCTTCAAGCGCCTTGCGGATGGTTGCCGCATCCCAGATATCCCGATGATGGTAAGGAGTTTTGACGAGAATAGCGTTTAAAAAAGGATTTTTTGCAATCATACCCCAGCGGACAGCCTGCCCAAATGCGCATTTGAGTACCTTAATGATGCGCTCGATGTTCTGATCGGTCAAATAACGGTCAGCCATGCGGCGAAACTGAGAAGCGACGGATTCAGTTTTGCGGAGCTGCTGGATGTATTTGTCCACGGCGCGCGTGTTGATGGACTGGATGGGTTGATTGCCGATGAACGGGTTGATGTAGTTGGCGATTAGCGCGAGGTTTGAGCTGTAAGTGGAAACGTCCCATTTTCGTTCGCCATACAAGTTGACAAAATCGACCATCAGTTCCGATACGGTGATTTTGCTGGGAACAATCAAGGTTGACTTTTTCTTTCCGATTTCAACTTCGGCTTTTCTGCGTTCAGCCTCTGCTTCCTGATGAAAGGTTTCCCACTTCTGATGGCGTTTTCCGTCTTTATCGGTGTAATAATAGACAACGCAGAAGGATTCTCCACGCCGGACGATGTGTGCCATAACGGTGTCCTCACGGCTGCAAAGCTGCGTAGAAATTTTCTTCAAAGCGAACGGCGAGTTCTTTTCGGCTTTGATCGAAGATTTCTGCGTAGGTGTTCAGCATGAGTTTGGAAGAAGTGTGTCCCGTGTCCCCTTGCACCAATTTGATATTGCCGTCATTGAGGGCGAGTTTATAGGTGACGCTCGAATGGCGCAAAGAATGAAACGTGGCATCCGGCAGCTCATGAGCATGAATAAATGCCTTAAACTGCTTGTAGATTTGGTGGCTGTCATAAGGTTTTCCGCTGTTTTGTGCCAACACCAGATTATAGTTTTGGTAGTCTGCACCCAAGAGGTCGATCAACTCAAGCTGCCTGGTATGCCACGCTTTCAAAATGTCCGCAATGGTTCTGGGCAGATAGACTTTGCGTATGGAGTTTTTTGTCTTGGGCTTTTTGAGGATAAGGGACATGCTGGAATTGGACTTGGCTGATGGAAACACCATCAGAATATCTCTGCCTTCCGTAGCGACTGCCGCCTGCTTGTTCACTTCCAGGAGCGCTTTGCGGACTTGAAGCCAGGATGTGTCGCCGCCATTTTCGGCGAAGTGAATATCATCCCATGTCAGACCGAGAATTTCTCCAATGCGCAGAGAACAGGCAAAAGCCAAATTCATGGCGACATACAGTGCGTCAAAGTCGCAGAGGCTCAGAGCCTTGGCGATGGTAATCGGTTCCCAAACGGGTTCAGTAGTCAATTTCACGCACCCCTTTTTTCAGAATATCGGTTTTCGGCAAAATGGCATTTTCAAATGGATTTTGAGCGACTAAATCACGGTTCACAGCATATTGGAACGCGCGCCGCAGAAGATCAATGATTTTCTTGATTGTAAGCGCAGAAATATAGAGGGATTCTTCCTTTACATTGCTTGCTGCGCTGATTGTTTTTGTCAGCATACGGATATAAATATCCACGTCTTTGGAGTGAAGATTTTGTATGCCACAGCTGCCAAGAACAGGAAGAATGTAGTTCCGATATAGTCCGATGTTGGCGGTATAGGTAGAAGCCACCCATTTCCGGCTTCCGCAGACGCGAATGAAGTCCTCCATCAGTTCAGACACCGTTATGGCATTGGGCGGAATAAAGATCCCCTTTTTCTGCTGCTGCATGACTTCCTCCAATCTGAGACGGGCGTCATCCAGAGATACGCAAGGTTCAAGTTTTATATGTTTTTTGTTTGCGTGATCCGTATACCGATAGCATAAGGCATACAAATCTCCGCGTTTTACGATACGGGGAATCACAGCCCTTCCTCCTCAAGCCATGCGTCAAAGGATGTACGAAGAATACGAATGGAGTGACCAACGCGGATGGAACGAAAACTCTGCTTTTTGACCAGCGCATACGCTGCCGCACGGCTGATGTCAAGGATAGCGGCAATATCGTCGATGCGATAGGTTTTTGAACTAGGTGCGGCAGACGGACAGAGTTGAGCTGGCAGGTGTGAAGAATCAGGCGCGGCAGGCTGCGCATGAGCTTGAAGCTCTTGCGCAAGCGAATCAAAGAATGGATTCATGGTGAAAACCTCCTATTGATGACTTGAGCTGATTATAAGATTACAGGTTGGAATCGACAAGGATGGCATCTTTGAGCATGAGATTGAGTTTAACCAATGCGCGTTCGATGCTGCGCTGGGCAACTCGCGGTGCAACACCTTCACGCCGGGCAATCTCGGAATAGGTGAGTCTATCCGCATATCGCATCAGCAATCGGCGACGCTGGAGCGATGAAAGACGTTGCAGCGCTGCATAGAGTGCGCGGCGATCTTCGATATTCAAAAACAGATTTTCGAGTTCATCGGTGACTGGCGCACTGTTCTGGTCAATGCCGTCTGCCCGATCTAAAGAATATTGAGCGTGCCAGCGGTACTTTTTTCGCGCATAAGAGTGTTCTCGTTGAGTGCTTTCGTGAAGGATTTGCTTGATTGGCGGTTGCAAGGGAAGATCATCTGGATTCATAGATTTGTCCTTTCTGCTTTAGAAACAGCTCACCTCATCTATGGCTTCGTTGATGTGTTCAAGCAGAGCACCCCAAGGAAGATCTAAAACGGTTATGATGTTGCAATATAATGATAATGAAACATTCGTACTTTTCTTGCAGAGCTTGCGAACATATCGGGCGGTGATGCCGGTTTGTTCGGCAAATACGTCTTGCGTGAGGCCGGAGATAAAGAGTGCGTTCCTAAATTGTTGGTTGTTCAAGCGGGTGTTCGTAAAAGGCCCTCCTTTCATCTTTAGGATAGCGAGATTATTTGTTTTCAAGAAGGTCATTGAGTTCCAAATCAAAAAAGAAAAATAAAAAAAATAGCCAACGGGGTAATACGCATGGCTATTTGAAAGTAATGTGGATTATGAAAACCAAAATAAAAATGCCGTATCTACAAATACGGCAGTAATAGTAAATTAGAAGGTCACAGCCTTTGAAGTAACAGTGTGAACAGCACCATCAGCATTAAAGGTGACCACGATGCGATATGTGCCAGAACCAATATAGGCCGAGAAATCCTTTGTTTCTAATAAGCGTTTCGTATTGTAAGCGACGCAAGGATTAGCAATAGACTTGACTCGAACCCAATTTTCACCGTCTTGTTTTTGAATACTGCATCTGGGTGTTTTAATAGAATCAACAACATAACGGGTTTCGCAGCGGATTTTTACGGTTTTTCTTTGTGATAAAGTAACTTCATATAACATGAAAACTTCATTGGCAAATGGTGTTATTTCTGCAAGACTCCACAATGGAATGCTTAAAAAGATTATGAAAGATAGAAGAAGAGAAATAGTTTTTTTCATTTTATAATGCCTTTCGTATATAATCCGTTGATAAAGTTGAAACATTCATCTTCAGTGATATCTCCAGTCACGGTATACACGCTATTCACATCCATCCAGGTGGAAAGAATTGTTTCATAATTAAATGAAGTATAAACATCATGACCGTGAATGTTGTGAAGAGTTCCATTTGAATTTTGCTCAATAAAAGACTGGATATTTTGAACAGAAGAATATGATGTAATACCAAATTCAATATTTGAATTTTTAAAATTGATAAACAAGTCGATTGATATATCAGAAACGAAACATTCATATTTTTCTACTTCATAATTTGATGGAATAGAAAAATCAGCTAAAAGGTCTCTGTTGAAGAAGGAAACGACCTTATTGTAATCGTCTGTGACTAAATAATCGCTTGATAGAGGGTCTTCTGCAACGCCACTTTCGATAGTATTAGGATCAACAACCTGTCCTTGAATGACAAACTGCTGTTCATCGTTCGTAGATTGTCCCCATATCCATTCTCTATGCAAAAGTATTTCTGAACCGATTGCAATAAAGAACAAACTTGCTGCAATCGCTGGAATTCTAAACATTATAGTGCGGCGGGAATGAGGATGCTTCGATTGTTTCAATCGACTTAAAACGATGTTTTTGTTTTTTTCAAGATTACTCTCGAAAGGCAGATGCCCTTTTGTGTTTAGCTCCCAGAGCAATTTTTCACATTCATCAACGATTTCCATGTTTGCGGGAGCATTGGTTTTGTTGATCTCGTTATCAATTAGTTCTTCTAAGCGCCTCCTTGTTTCTTCCGTCGATAAATTTCCGTATTCAATGGCGTTTAGAATTTCCAGCAGAGCGGATTGCTCGCCATTCATTGTTTTGCCCCCTCTCCATTTCAAATAATGCGCGAGAACGTTAAAATACACTGTCCGATCAAAACAAATATCGAAGGAATTTTCAACTTCAGAGCTTTTTTGCGGATTCGTTGGACAGCGCCTCTTGCGGAATTGGGAGTTACGCCAACTTTTTCCGCTGTTTCTTGCAATGAGAGATTCTCCCGATAGTAATATCGAAAAATCTTCTTCTCGGCAGGCGTGAGGAGGGCGTAGATCCCTGTAAGCAATTCATGATGCTCATCAGAATATAGCCAGCGAAGGATGTCGTCTTTAGGATCTTCCACTTCTCCACAATCGTCATAGCTGACGTTTCGACCAATGATTTCTGCACGGCGTTTTTCCTGGCGATATTTTGACTTCAAATAGTTTTCGCAACATTTTGCAAGCCATCCATAGGGATTCGGACTTTGCATCACATCGTTTTGATGCAGGACAGCTTTATAAAACGCTTCCTGAATGCAATCGTCAACCAGTGGATAGTATCTGGCGTTATAACGAACGTATCGCATACAGTAGCGTTTTAATTGATCGTGATATTTTTCAAATAGTTCGGTGACGAAAGCATTCTCATTTTCCATCTTAAGTATCTGCCTCCTTACGCCGTCCTATTTGTCTTATGCTTTTTGATCCTTGTACAGAGTGTGGGCAATCAGGTTTATCAGGTGAACGGTTTCATCAGAAGATTTTTCCAGAATCCCAATCGTATCCCGCTTATCAGGATTTTGTTCCAGATGAATCTCATCAAGATCAATAAGCTCATCACAGCAGTCGTCTAGTACACTTCCAGGCTTGATTTTATAGAGGACGCAAAGTTCAATGATGCGCTTTAAGCTGAGTTTTTGCTGACCTCTCTCCATATTGCTAAAGCTGCTTTCGGCAACACCGATAATTTCTGCGACCTGAGCTTGCGTTAACTTATTATGTTCACGTGCAGCACGCAGATGTCGGCCGATTCTGCGGTAGTCGATTTCCATATCGTTTCTCCCCCATAGGCAAGACTTCACACCAATCTTTTTCAATAGAATTGACATGCTTTTATAAGGTTGACCAGATATGGACATTTTACTTTTTCTGTTATTCAATGAGAATAATACTATGAGAGTGACTAGCTCTTATAGCATTGGATTTTTGGAGGGAAAACGAATATAAATGGAGAAATTTAAAACGATAGTGTTTTTCTTTAGAGTTACGCACTATCATTTATGCCTTTATTGGCAGTAAAAATGCTTTATTGAAAATGCACTCTTTTTTCACGGTTTACTCACTGCTTCTTCACTGCCATTTGGAAAAGTGAATTATTATAATGAAGTTACAAAGGATGCTTTGTATCATCTATACTGTATAAAGGAGGAGTCATCCCGATGGATGAAATCAAGCTCTTATTGAGAAATACACACGATTTTGAAGCCGAGCGCAAATTTCTTCTTTCAAAGCTGGAAGATTGCAATGGCAGGGTAAATGAACAGATTAAAGCAAGACTGGATTATGTTAATGAGCAGCTTTCAACTATTCAAATATGGATGACGCTTCTATCAGAGGATGAAGCATTCGTTACCCGACGACATTTGATTGAAGGAATCGATATTCCACGGATTGTTGTGGAATACGGTGAGCGATGGGGCAATGAATTTGCAAAAACGGAACGCACGATCAAAAGCTATCAGCGAAGAGCTATTCAGAAAATCGAGTGCTTTGAGCAAAACAAACGTGCCTTTCTTGAAAATATCTCAGAAAAATAAAACAGGAGAGCTATTTTGGTTTGATTTAACCTTGAACGAAACCGGAAATATGTTATAATGTTCTAAACACTTCGTTCGTGTTTCTTCCTGTGTGTAGTGGAATGTCTGTATCTGTAAATGCGACGATGGAGAGAGGAAAATAATGAAATTTATGCCATACAGCCCAAGAAATTCGGAGGCTGTATTATGTATGCTCCAGCATCATGTCGATTATACGCCGGAGTTTGACTCCGAGGAAAATAACCGGGCAAACATTGAATTTTGGCAGGATGTCATGGCTGATAAAGATGCGATTGATCTCTGCTATCTCTTGAAGGAAGAAAAAGGGGATGTCCTTGGTATACTGATAGCCAAGCAATATACGATTCGGTGTGCGTCGCCGTGTTGGTATATTTCGGCCTTATGGGTCAAGGAGGATGTACGTTCTGACAGAATCGCGAAATATATAGTTGAGAGCTTCACGCATTTGCTCGGTGAGAAGACTGAAGTCTGCGCAAATGTGATGCCTGGAGTAGAAAAAGCAAAGATGTTCTGGATGAAAAATGGCTTTACACTTTCCCCTACACGTTCTATTTTTACGAATGTCAATGAGCAGCGTTTGATGGCGTATTCAAAGTCAGCATAAATAAGTATGGGATTATAAAGGAGGAAAATTTTCCTCTTTTTTGTTTTTGGGGAAGAATATGGAAGGAAAAAACGTATTTATCATAGAAATCAATGCTATAAAAGTGACTAATTTCTATGAAGTTGGACTAAAAATTAAGAAAAAAGTGATTTTGGATCGAATTAGGCACTATTAGAGTAAGAGAGGAGTTTTGAATAATTTGAAGGAAAAGCAATGACGAAAAAGATCGAATAATATTAAATGCTTTTATCAGCCACCCCTCCAGATTTTTTGTTATTTTCAATGTAATTTTACTATAAAGGTGGTGTGAGGTATAATTACTTTTGTTTTCAAATTTTAGATGTTCTAAAAAACTAAAACATGGTAGATTTAAACTACCATGTTTTGAATCATTTTAGTCTTTATCGTCTTTATCAGTTGGCAACGCGTCATATTTATCTTTTAAATCAATAAGTGATTTGTGGAAGAAAGACGGAATTTTAATGCCGATTTGTCCAATATTTTCAAGAATAGATATAGCATCATTAGCAGAAAAGAAAAATGCAGTACCATTCCGAAATAAGTGACTACCATCACTTACCATTCGATCCATTTGAGCTGCTAATATAACTATAATGAAAATACTGGCTTTTTTAACGAGACCATTATATCCAATACTCGAACTAATGACTTTCTTTTTGAATGCACTAGCTAATCCGGTGATATAGTCTAGGGTCATGACAATGAGTAGGATTTCAAGAGCATTGTCCCAACCTCCAAGCAGGGTGCTCATAAGAATGGTTGCTATGTTTTTTGAAAATAGAATTAAGTGGTTCATTTGCATCATTTACCTCCTTTTGTTAGTATTATACAGTATGATCATAGGACGTTACCATTATAAGTGGTGCAATACCACGCTGTATCTTCGCAGTACTCAGATACAACAATCTCGGTATTATTGGGAATCTGAGCAAGCCAAGTTCCAGAAGTACTCGCGGTCTGCCGAAGATTCAGACCGCCTCCGGTAACTTTGTCATTAAAGGTTGCCATAGTCTAGTGACCGTCTTTCATCTTGTTTTGCATCAGGCATTGATGGCCATCTTTTCCTTTTGCTGGCTATATCCTAGCGTATTCCCCTATTGCATGGAAGTGATGGATTCATGCAAGATTTGTGAAATTAATGAATCGATATAGTAAAGAAATGCTAACGCAAAACCGTATAATTAAAGGAAGTGAATGATATGAATAAGCAAAATTTTACGATTGTTTCTTTTATTCTCGTTTTCGTAGTTTTGTGTACTATAGAAGCTGTGCCAGCAAGAGGGTGTAATACTACTGTTATTGCAAACGATTTACCCGATGTAGAACCCATCAAATACAGAGATGAATATTCTTTTATCGGCAGGATAAGTGACAATTTGCCCAAACTTGAAATCACAGTAGCTGATACTGGTATATACTCTGGAAATTCGCAGAGAGAAAACGTCCTCTCCGTCACCATTACAGCACAAGACAATAGTTTTTCTCAACAACTCTTGTACGCTTCGTTAGAATCCCCTTCAGAAGAGCCGGATCTCCTCTTTGCACAATTCATCGATATGAATTGTGATGGTTATCTTGATCTGAGTTTATTAACTGTAGCTGGGGCTGAGAACGTCTATTCAACTTTTGCATTGTGGAATAAGAAAGCCAATAGGTTTGATCCTGTCATCACAATACAGCCGTGGCTTACAGACGTGCAGCACTTTTCCGACGAGCGCGTACAGCTCGAATTATGTAACTATCGTCTATTACCCGAATCTGGGCAAATCTACTCAGAAACGATAAACGGATCTCGTTATAAGACGTGCACTGTTTACCGTTGGACAGATGAATATACTCTCTGCGAGGATAGCATCGCCACTATTTATCCGGCACAAGATGGGATGGTTGGTGAGAAATTGGAGATCCTAAGAAACGATGTGATCCTTGGATGGAACCAGCAATACTCTGCCGATTGGTATTATGGAAAAGAACGCGTGGAAAAAGAGCGTGGTGACTCGTTAGATTATGTGATGTTTGGTGATGCCGCCACAGTTCCCATCATTATGCATGTAGCTAATGTTGATTGGGTTAATGTGAGGCTAGAAGATCAAAGAGAATCAATAGCCGTTGCTAAACTTAAAGCTGGTTGCAGCGTACAAGTATTGAAAACGGGATGTGGCGAAAACGGAGGATGGATACGAATATGGTATACTTCTGAAGAAGGAAAAGGGTATACAGGATATGTATGGCATAGCTATTTAGAATAAAAATATTGGAAAATTGTTGAGTAAAGCCTTCGAATGCAAGTAAAGAATCCCGAGCGAGCATCCCTCTCCAAATGTTCATTGTTAGATGTGACAATTGATACGCTCAGGGAACAAAGCCGGCAAAAGGATGAGGAGATTGAGAGACTCCGACAGATCATCCTGAATCTTCAGCGCGCCCAATTCGGGCAGCGCAGCGAAAAGCGGACGTACATCCTGGACGATGGGAATCAGTAGCTCAGCCTGTTCGACACGCCGGAAAAATCAGAGGAGAAGTCCACCCCGGAACCCTTGCAAAATCCGGAGAAGGAAATCTGTGTCTCCGGTCACAGCCGGAAGAAAAAGCGCACGCTGGAAGAGCTCTGTGCGACGCTGCCGGTGGAAGAAAGAATCGTGGATCTGCCGGATGAAGAAAAGGCGAATGCCAACGGACAAGCGCTGGTCTACATCGGGCAGGAATATATCCGTACAGAGCTCGTTCTGGAACGCGCCAAGGCGAAGGTTGTCAAGCATTACCGGAAGGTTTATGCCGACCGCCAGTTTGAACAGGAGACCGGGTATTCCGAGGTATTCAAGCCGGTCATGCCACCGCCCCTACTGGCACACAGCTACGCCTCTGCTTCCGTTGTCGCCGATGTGCTGATGAAGAAGTATGTGGACGCCATGCTCCTGTACCGGCAGGAGCAGATGTGGAAACGCATGGGTGTGGCGCTGAAGCGCGGCACCATGGCCAATTGGGTCATTCAGGTGGCTGACCTCTATCTTCGTCCTTTCTGGAAGCGAATCCGAAGCGAGCTGCTGACCCAGAGCACGATTCATGCCAACGAAACGGTGATGCAGGTGCATAAGGAAAAGGACAGGCCTGACACCTCGGAATCACGCATGTGGGTCTATTCATCCGCCAAACGCGCGGACATTCAGCTGCGCTGCTTCGAATATCGGGAAAGCCGAAGCGGAAAATGGGCGAGGAATTTCCTTGAGGGCTTCAGCGGCGTCCTGATTGCGGATGGATACAGCGGCTACAACAAGGTTCAGGACGCAGAGCGTGCGGGGTGCTGGGCGCACATGCGCAGGAAGTGGCTGGAAGCGACGCCCGAAGGCGCCGATACAAAGACCTGCAAGGCTGCGGAGGGCTATGCGTTCTGTAACCGGCTGTTTGAGCTGGAATACCAGTTTGAAAAACTGTCCGCAGAAGAACGCCTCGTCCAGCGCAAGGAGAAGTCGGCTCCGGTTCTCGAAGCGTACTGGAAATGGCTGAATACGATTTTCCGTCCGACAGGCAAGCTGAAGGACGCTGTTACGTATGCTCAAAATCAAAAGGCACACCTCTGCGCGTTTCTTGAGCATGGTGAGATTGAAATCAGCAACAACCAGGTTGAAAACGCCATCCGCCCTTTTGTCATCGGCCGGAAGGGATGGCTCTTTGCCGATACACCCCAGGGTGCGGAGGCGAGTGCAATCATCTATTCGCTGATGGAAACGGCAAAAGCCAACAGCCTGCGGTTGGATGACTACCTGCTTCATTTGCTCAGCATATTGCCTGAGCGCGCGGAGCGGAACAAGGACTTTGAGGTTGATGATTTGCTCCCTTGGTCAGAAGAAATGAAGTCGTGGTTCTCGGCAGTGTGAGTGCTGGGAATCACGACTTTTCTGTATCGGGGGATTATTGAGCGGTTACTGTTGATGTATCAGCCATTTCCACCTGGCATAAAGTCATCCGTAATGGGGTCTCCCGGTTTGCCAAACCATGACCCTTCAAGATCATCGCCGGTAGGGGTACTCCTCTCGAAATCAGGAGCTGGCGATAACCCTTCACGGAGCATGAATCCAACGTGCCCATCTTCGGTCTGTACATGACACCAGTTTTCGCTTACACCAAGCACGCAAACTGTCGATCCGTTCTTATACAGGCCTAAGGAAACAGAGCTGGTTGATTGCCTCTGCCGCAAATTCAACCCTATTCCATTCGCATTTTCAATTTTTACAGATGGCATGGCATAGCCGACTGCGGATTGATCCTGCCCAAAGGCTAGGTATTGGGTCATCATGTAGCCTTCCAAGGTGTGAATCCGAACCTTTGTCCAGCCATTCTGATCGCCGCCTAGCACTTCAACAGGCGTTCCGCTGTAATATTTTCCAAGCGTTGGCGCATCCTGACCCGGCTTTGTTCTCAGGTTGAGGCGATCAATAGAATTGGGATTGTTGACGACAGCACTGCTATTGGCTGGTCGCATTGTGCTGCCAGGGATAACGGTGCTCGTATTGCCATTTGCGCCGCCACTGCTATTCTGGAATTCGAGTACGGGTGACAACCGCTCCCGCAGCATGAATCCAACATTTCCGTCCTCCGTCTGTACATGGCACCAAGTTTCGCTTACGCCGAATACTCGAACTGTTGCCCCGTTTTTATACAGACCCAGGGAAATGGAGCCGGTCGACTGTGATTTACGCAGATTGAGACCTGAGCCGCCTGAGTTCTGGATTTTCACCGTGGGAACCGTCGCGGCGCCGGTCTGTAACTGATCCGGATACGTCAGGAATTTTGCCATCATGTATCCTTCTAGATCAAAAATGCGAACCTTTACCCAACCGTCCATTTCATCGGATAGAACCTCAGGATAGGTACCATTGTAGTATTTACCGAGCGTCGGCGCATCCTGACGTGGCTCTGTTCTCAGGTTCAGACGATCTTCGGCGTCTGGGTTGTTGACCACGACGACCATCCCGGCTTTTATTTTTGAAGCTTCGCTGTTTGCCATCGCAGTTGGCACAAATAACAACATAAACGTCATGGATACTAAGGCAGATAGAATACGAATCTTCATAAATGTTCCCCCTTTTACTCTGTTAGTTAAGTCCAATACGTCCATTTTCTTTAACAACGCAGGAATTTCCTGCTAGTATTACAACGATTCTTAAGCTGTTTTTCGTGCAATTAAGCAATTGATTTTAAGCGTTATATTTATGGACACAATTATGCAAGCCAAATAAGGCAAGCCGCCAAATATACCATTCCCAGAAAACGCCGTGCAAGTTTTTCGAAACGCATAGCCACTCTGCGATAATCCTTGATTTTCATAAAGAAGCACTCTACCAAGTGGCGCTCCTTGTAGTGGAAATAATCACACTTCCAAGGATTTGATAAACCTTCTTTAGGAGGAATACAATATTGTGCTCCTCGGTCGGAAATATATTTTCGATTTTCAGCAGAACCATAAGCCTTGTCTGCGAGAACAACGCTTTGGGAAATATCAAGACGATCTAATGCCGGCTTTAGCATAACACTGTCATGGACTTGACCGCCCGTCAGCATTAAAACACAAGGATTGCCCAGTCCGTCTACGACTGCATGGATTTTGGTAGATCGTCCTCCACGACTAACACCAATAGACTGGTTTTGGCTGCTGTCCACGTCCCTTTTTTTGCTCCGGCACTGGCTCTATGTGCTTTGATATAGGTTCCATCTATGCACAAATCTTGCATATCCGCACCTTCTCGAAGTTGGTCAAACAATTCTTTTAATTTTCCATTCTCTTGCCATTGAGCAAAACGCTTATACACGGTCTGCCACGGTCCGTAATATTCCGGTAAATCTCGCCATGGCGCTCCCGTTCTCAATATCCATAGCACACCATTGAACAGTTTACGGTTATCGGCTTGGGGTCTCCCTGTTCGCTTAGCCTTATTTCCCAGATGAGGTTCTATGATTTTCCACTGTTCATCCGTTACTTCATAGCGTCGTACCATACAAATCTCTCCTTATTTCGTATAAAGAAAGATTCGACATTCAGCTCTAATTTCCTTTTGGTTTTGCAAGTTTTTTCGTTCAGCCGTCATTGATTCCACTTTAGAAACACACCCTAGTATCGGATATGTGATGTCTAACTATGTTCAGGTGGACGGCAGCGGGACTAGTGGTGGCATCTATCTTGGAATCGGCACGGTTATTGGCGGCGGTCCGCTTTATTGCCGGAAGCAGCCTATTGCAGGCTATGAGCACTGGGGACAGTTCCAAGAGGGTACTTCTATCCCGCTCTACACTTGTACTACCTCCGGATGGTATGAAACTCGTTGGCCTGTTGGAGGAAGTAACGTAGGCTACGTAATGTCGAACTATATTTCGACGAGTGGTGGCAGCGGCAGCGGTGGTACTACAGTTACATTTAGTCCGAGTGCTGCTGTAGCGTATGCAAGAGGTCACTCGGAAACCACGGATAATGCACTGTGCTCCAATCGAAATACCTCTTTCGGTTCTTCTACGAACAATGACTGCGCAAACTTCGTCAGTCAGTGCCTAGTTGCCGGTGGCCTTCCGATGTTTAACGGCTGGTGTTATAAGCTCAGTGGTATTCCCGCATCGTGGGAAACTGGTGGCTGGTCTTGGACCTATAGCGGCTATCAGAAGCTCAACAGTAAAGGCCGCATATCTCCTGTTGCTCTTGTTGACGTCCAGCCGGGCGACTTTATCTACAACTACAATTCTTCGATGCCTGCTGGCAAGCGGTATACGCACGTGACGCTTGCTGTTAGTACATATCAAAACGGTGGTGTTTATGTGTGTGGTCACACTAAAAACCAAAACAATGTGTTCAGGTCGCTAACGTCCTCGAACTGCAGATGTTATCGGGTTAATCCGACGATTACCGTCGGAGCTGACGAGAAACGTGTCAAGCTCAATGCCACAGGTAGTGGATTCACCATTCTTTAAGAATAGTTAGCGAATACTGCGTTCGAGTAAGGCTCCTACTTCCAATTAAGTGCATTTATGCAAAACATTGGAAAGGTTCATAACTACTCTCGACACAATTAGCTAACTACTATGCAGAACGCTGGGCTATCTCAAAAAACCATGTCATCTATTTGGGATGCTTAATGGGGGGAGATAGCCCAGTATCTGTTTCCACAAATGGTCAATCCTCAAGACCAGAGTCACAGTGAAAGCCTCCCTTTTGCGAAAATTCCATGATTAAAGGGATCATCTTCCGAATGACCTTCTGATACCCAGCGGTAATTAACCTGATTCTGAACGAATTGCCGATTCAACAGGTTTTCATAGTGGTGACCACCTTGCTTATCCATCCCGATTTGATCTGCAATCTGGCGATATGTGTATCCCTTCTCCTTCATTGCTATTACGCTCGGCAGCAATCCTTGTACATGTGTGTATTGTCTGGACATGAAACGACCCTCCTCTTGTAGTTTTGATTTCCTCAATTCTACAACAGGAGGGTGTTTTGTTTCACTGTCTATTTTCTTTTAAGCAGTCCAGTGACCGACAACCCCGTTTTGGTTTGGTGGAGCGAAACACGCAATATCCGAACAATTAGAAAGACCGCACCCATACATGGTGTTTTTAGAATTCTCCATGATTTCATCCATGTGTGTTCTATTGTTTCACGATCTTTTCACTCCCCTTCTCTGATGCTTTATATTAAAATGAAATCGCAAATAAAAATCCGGCCGATTAAGTATTTGCTAATAAAATTGAAAGGTACGTAATGAAATGAACATTAAAATGAAGATCACAAAGTCCGTCAATGCTAACGGCCTTAACTCTCCTGTTGGAAGTATTGTTACCATGGATATCGAGGAATACCTCAAATGCGTTGTTCCTAACGAAATGAGTAACTATTATCCGAGCGCTGCACTTCAGGCTCAAGCGGTTGCTGCACGAACGTTTGCAATGTATCGTGTTGCGCGAAGTCCTCGATCTAGCTCCTTTGATATTTACGACAGTACTAAAGATCAGTCCTATGAGTATGGAACCGAAGGATCTAAAGCAAATGCTGCAATCGCTGCAACCGCGGGTAAAGTGCTTACGTCGAATGGAAAGGTATTCAAAAATTTCTTCCATGCGTCTAGTGGCGGTCGCACTCTGAGCGCAGCTTCTGTCTTTGGCAATTATCCTTGCCAACCAGAACAGGATGACCCCTGGACCAGGTCGTCTGGATATGGTATTTCTGGTCATCGCGTAGGTATGAGTCAGCGTGGTGCTCAATGGGCAGGTGATAACGGAAAGACCTATTTAGAAATTCTCGCATTCTATTATCCAGGTTCACAGCTTGAATCTAATTACGGAAATGGTGGTGACTCCACAACTAATCCTACTCCTATTGGAAATTGGGGAACCGGCACCGTAACAGGTGGCAAGCTGTACTGCAGAAAGCAGCCTCAAGCAGGTTATGATTATTGGGGCCGTTTTGATGATGGCGCAGTCATTCCGATTAGAGCACTTAGCGGTAATACTGCTTGGTATGGAACTTACTGGGCGGGCAATCAGTCCAATGTTGGCTACGTGATGTCTCAGTATATTTCTAATCCAACCTTCTCTGGTAGCGGCAGTTCTTCTGACTATGCTTCTTGGCAGGATAAGTATGGTAACAATACTTTTGTGAATTCTAGTAGTTATAGTGGAAATGTGTACCGTTTTCAAGTAGATCTCAACAAGTGGCTTTCTGTTAACGGGTATAGTAAAATTGATGAGGATGGTAAATGGGGTTCTAAGTCCGCTGCTGCTACTAAGACCTTTCAGCAGGCGTTTAGCGATTTGGATAACGATGGTAAGGCAGGACCTAAAACAAAAGAAAAGCTTTTTAATCTGTACGGTTAAATTAAAAACGAATTATCTTCATAGTTAATTCTCGAAACAAAAATGACACGGAGTCCACCAAATTAGTTGGATTCCGTGTCATTTTATAAGCCATTTTGGTATGTTTATATCTATAAATGAGCAAATCCTGAAAAGTGCACAAATGCCCCTATTTACATCGAGAGAGCATTTTGAGCAAAAATCTCTTGTAAAACACAATTTCTGAAATAATTGTACCCTTCATCGAATGAGCCTACAGACCCGGAAACTGTGCAGCACAGAAAGTGGATAAATGAAAGAATTAGCCACATCCTCGTAACGCCTTGTTTTTTGCGAAGTTGGCACTTGTCGAAGGCGAGTTCTGCTTACAGTTTCAGAAGAATACTTCAATATTCCAGCGTTTTGCGTAGATGTTGAGAATTTCCTGTGCGGTAAGCTCTGTATGAGTCGATATAAACACTCGAAGTGTCCCATCTTCCATTATTCAGAAAATGTGCAACCGTCGTTCTGTGTTTCTCGCTAAAGAATTCGGCATTGACGATTTTTCCCCTATATCCGAGCATAAAGACAGAGTGGGTCAGGGGCTTTACATGATCCAGATAGACATCGGATAAAAGGATTCCCGAGCCGTAATGCGTTTAAGGTCCTGCAAATTTCTTCTGACTGCTTTACACTGTAAGCATGAGACATTTCCTTTCGTGGTGGTGGTCGGATGGGTATTTCGTGGCAAGCAGTGTTTGTGTATAGACAAACCTGCTTGTTGAGGGAAAAATCCCCCAATCCCCCTTGAGCCATCCCTGCGGGATGGACAGCGCATCCTTCGGATGCTTGAGCTACGAACGCTCAGCGTCGGAACGGATGCGCTCTTTTTCGTTCTGCGGAAGCAATGCGTTGAGGTTCGCCTGCACGGTTAGAAGCTCCTGCTTGGTCTTTTTTGCAGCGGCGTAATCCCCAATCAACTCTCTCCGCTGGGCTTTGAGCTGACCGAGCGTATCGTAAAGCGCCTTGAGTTTGGGAACAGTTTTGTAGCTCGCTTCGTCGAATGTGAGGAGTGCCTGCTTGTATTGCCGGATTTCGGATTCGTGTTCCGCGAAGAAAGATCGCGACCAGCCGGAAGCCTTGTACTTTTTATAGGTAGAAACAGACGACAGATAGACCCGAACCTGGTCGATAAGCTGCGAAGTGGAAGCGATTTGTGCTTCCACTTTTTTCAGTTCTGCGGTTAAAGCATCCGCTTTCGCGCAGGCTTCTTCGACGGCGCATGGCAGATCGTCGATGGAAAGATGATTCTCCGTTAGAAACAGTATAGACTTGGCATATTGCTTGCTGTTGAAGTTTTTTGCCCAATAGGCGTAACCCTTTCCCTTGGCTTCCATTCGCTGTGCGTCGATAGCCTTGGAGATTAGCTCGTTCTGCTGAATGGGCTTTGTTTTCGGGCGGTGCTTCTGCGAACCGGCAAGCACAGCGGAAAGCGCGTCACAGCTGTATGCGTTGCCCAATGTGTCCATGCGGATAAACCGTTTCTGCCCTGCTTTTCGGAAGGAAAGCTGTTTGCCGTGCTTGATTTCATAGCCCATCGTTTTCAAGCCATCGAGCAGCGCATCCATGTTTGCGGGTTTCTGTTTCAACGTTCGATCTATGTCGGCACGCAAAACATCACGATGTGTGGGGACAGCTCGATCTCCAAGCCACTTATCGTAGGTCTTGCCGGTATGCTGCGGGTGCTTGATGACGGACAGCTTGTGTTCCAGACAAATCATATCCGAAAGGCGGGCAACAGCACGAGCTGAAAACGAGAAGTCTTTGAATTTATGATGGGCATCCAGTGAAACGGCGTTCCACTCTATGTGATTATGTATGTGCTTTACGTCGCAGTGAGTGGCAACGATAAACGCATGATTTCCCTTCAAAAAGCGGTTGGCAAATTCGTAGCCGATGGCGTTGGCTTCCTCCGGCGTAACTTCGCCGGGTTTGAAAGACTGACGCACCTGATAGGCGATGACCTCGTGCTTTTGCGTTCGCCCGGTGTAGGTCTGATATTGGCGGCGCGATAGAGCAAACTCCGCGTCGGCAGTATGCGGATCGCAGGCATAAGCGGTGACGAGTTCACCGTTTTTTGTTTTGCTTGGGTTGGTTGCATAGTCGAGCCGCGCAGAAAGGGACTGCAACGCGGTTTTGCCTTTGCTGATGTGCATGGGGATGATTCGAGTGACAGCGATAGGCAGGACTCCTTTCTGAAAAATCAAATGGGTGCAAATGGCATTTCATTTGCTGGTGTGGTATACTTAATAATAAATCGGAATTTGCGGAGGCGCGTCATGATCATAGCAGTGGACAAAACAAGTCTTTCAGAAGCGGCTACGGTACATTCTATATCTTGGAAAAAATCTCATTGCTCCTTTTGTTCTGCCAGCTTCATAGAGCAGCACACACCAGAACGACAACGGGAGTATCTAGAAAGAAAAATGAATGTCGGCAGCAAGATTTTTATGCTTGTCGAGGAAATGCCAATAGGAATAGTCTCGGTTACTGACAGTTTAATTGAAGACCTTTATATCCTTCCTGACAAACAGAATATGGGATATGGAACAAAACTTTTGCAATTTGCAGTAAGTCAATGCATAGGAACTCCAACACTGTGGATTTTAGAAAATAACATAAATGCCGAGAGGCTTTATCTGCGAATGGGTTTTGAGAAAACAGGCAGAAAAAATACGATAAGCAATGGGCTTGATGAGATTGAGTTTGCATTGACATAAATTCCAGTTTGTCGTTCATACGTTTGACTGAAGTACAAGAAGAAGCATGGGTGCAAGCAACAAAATTTGCCCAAATTGCGGGCGGAAGATGAAACAGCAGTTCATCGGTTTGCAGCACTGCCGCTGCGGGATGAGCTGGAAAAAAGGCAGCGGATTCTTTGAACGAACCCCGGATATGATCTTTGCGCTGGAGCGACGGCAGATCGGGAAAAAGGTCAAACAGCGTCCTGTTATCCGAAAGGGCTGAAACAGAAACTCAACAAAAAAAGAAGGGCGAGCCATCGCAAAGAACGGCTCGCCTTTCAGCACTATTCAAATTGCAGCGTACTCAGCTGTTGAAGCACTCCCCGAACACCTGACCAGATTTCCTCCTGCTGTTCATGCAAGCCGTCGATTTGCTGCACAGCAACCGGATTTCCCTGATTGATGTGCTTAGCCATCTGGTTGATGTTCGCGCTCGTGCGGCGCATCAGCGAAACGATCTGCTTGAGTTCTGGAATATCGAGCTGAACAATCAAGCCGGTAATCGCCATCTTGCGCAGGTACGCGCTCAGGTTCGAGGTGCCGAGCTTTTCCATGTTTGCGTTGATCTTCGCCAGCTCATCTTCCGTTACCCAGAAAGTAATCATTTTATCGCGGCTGCGTTTTGCCATCAGCGCTCAATCCCTTTCCGGCTCTGCGGAAGATCTCTGGATGGGGAAGCGGCACTTTTCAGCAAGTCCAGAACGGAGGATTTCTGCTTTTCCAGTTCGCGGCGCGTCAGGCTGATGAATCCATCCAAAACGGTGGGATGGCTTTCGCACTGGAACAGGAAGCGATGCTCGCCGCCCGTTGCCGGATCGCCCGGAATGGAGAAGTGTTCCGCCCATGCCTTGTTGTCGCGAGAAAAACGCCCATCCCAGCCGCGCAGTTGAAGCGTGTTGGCTAATACATAAAGCATACGCTCCTGACCAAACTGTTCAATGACGGGCTTATAGCAATCCTTTTTGAGACGGAAACCATCAAAGTTCTCAGAGATAGCCTTGTCGATTGCATTTTTGCAATTCTTGTTTTCATGCAGCGAGACACGGTAAAGGTCAAGCTCGCCGACGCTTTTCGCATACGCGGCGGTTTCGGTATAAATCGGTGTCATATTATCATCCCTTCTTTCAAAAAACGTCGATTTTAAGCCCTTATCTCTACGCGCGGACAGGGAAATGTACCCCTGCGATTGAGAAAATGGCTCACAGCGCCGCATCTAAAGGACGGTCGCTGCGTCTTTGCGGTGTATCCTTCTGCATCCCGGATGAGCCGCGTTCAAGCGAAGCCAGAACGGAAGGCTTTTCGCTTTTGTTGTTCATTGGGACGGACTTGTCCATACTTAAAAGCGCATCCAGTTCTGCCAGACGCGCACTTTTTGTTGTCAGCTCCAGCTCTTGCGGGAATGGCTGAGTGATTTCGAGTTTGGCGGCTTCGATTTGCTGATGCAGACTGTCCACCTGTTCCTGCGCTTTCTGCATCCGCACGGGAATATTGTTCAGCGCATTTTCGATACGCAGCAGATTGCCGCGTGCGTCTGCACCGAGATTGACGATGTGCGTCATTTCGCCGCGCAGCAGCAGCTGAAACTGCGCGTTGAATGAATCGTAGGACAGCGTGACGGATAGACCGCGATAATGACCAATTGCAGTATCGTGGTCGTGCGGCGCAGTCTTGCACAACGCGAGCAGCGTTTCGCCTGCGGCAGATTTGTCCGCATAAGCCTTGCCCAAAAGCTCAATGCCCACAAAATCTTCCTGCGGTACGGGATGGTCGGAAAGCGTCTGCATATCCGCTTTGAACCCGGCGATATAATCCTCCTGCTGACGGAGCTGTTCGGGATAAAAACGAACAAGCTGATCTTCCAGACGAAAGCGTTTTGATTCATGGTCGGCTTTCATCAGCCGCAGTTTAGCGACTTCCACATCCAGATTCATCTTTTCCTTAATACGCGGATCGCCTGCGCACAGCGCCTTGATTTCCGCATAAGAGAGTGCGGTTTCGTCTACATCATCGCAGGCGCGAACGGGCGATTTGCTGGACATGATCTGTGAAATAAACTTCTGTTTCGTCTCAATGGTCTGCCACAAATAAGCGTCGAACGAGCGTTCTGTAACGTATCGGTAGATGTGGACGTCGGGGTTCATATTGCCCTGGCGGATGATGCGTCCGGCTCGCTGTTCAAGGTCGCCCGGCCGCCACGGGGCATCCAGGTCATGCAGGGCAATCAAACGATCCTGGCAATTTGTTCCTGCGCCCATTTTTGCAGTGCTGCCGAGCAAAATCCGTACATCGCCGGAGCGAACTTTGCTGAAAAGCTCTTTCTTCTGCACGTCGGTTTTGGCTTCGTGAATAAAGGCAATCTGTTCCCGCGGAATCCCCATGCTGACGAGTTTTTCGCGGATGTCGTCATATACATTAAAGCGATCGGCAGGCAGTTCGCCGGTTTCGATAAACGCAGCATCCTTTGCGGCATCGTCTTTTACGGCAGGAGCTTTACCGGTCGGCGTTGAAAGGTCGCAAAACAAAAGCTGGGTGAGCTTGTCCGCCTGTCCTTCCCGCCAGATACGGAAAACATTCTGTACACAGGCGTTGACTTTGCTTCCGGGGTCGTCGGGGAGCAGCGGGTTGATGAGCCGCTGATCGAGTCCCAGCTTTCGCCCGTCCGAAGTAATTTTGAGCATGTTATCGACCTTCGGATCGACTGAACCCGAATGAACCTGTGCGGCACGCTCGGAAAGTGCCTGAATCATTTCCTGTTGGTATTCGCTTGGCTTGACGGAGATGTTTTCAAAATGCGGTGTAGGCGTTGGCAGATGAAGCTGATCGGCGGTTTTGATATCAGCGGTTTCCTTGAACATCGCCATCAGTTCGGGTAAATTAAAGAATTTGGCAAAGCGTGTGCGTGCACGGTATCCGGTGCCCTCCGGCGCAAGCTCAATCGCCGTCACTGTTTCACCAAATGTTGAAGCCCAGCAGTCAAAATGCGCCAGCCCTTTGCGTTTGAGCGTATCGTATTGAAGATAGCGCTGCATCGTGTACAGCTCGGTCATGGAATTGGAAACGGGGGTGCCGGTGGCGAAAATAACGCCTTTCCCACCTGTGATTTCATCCATGTAACGGCACTTGGCAAACATGTCGGAGGACTTTTGCGCTTCTGTGACAGAGAGTCCCGCCACATTGCGCATTTTGGTATATAGATATAAATTCTTGTAAGAATGCGCTTCATCTACAAACAGGCGGTCAACGCCTAATTCTTCGAAGGTCACAACATCATCTTTCCTGTGTTCCGCGCGAAGCTTTTCCAGTCGGGTTTCCAGACCGCGCTTTGTTTTTTCAAGCTGTTTAATGGAAAAATGCTCGCCGTGGCTTTCCGTGAGTTCCTCGATGCCTTCGGTAATTTCTTCGATTTGTTCCTCGATCAATCGCTCCTGACGCGCCTGCGAAATCGGTATTTTTTCGAATTGAGAGTGACCGATGATGACCGCGTCATAATCGCCGGTAGCGATGCGTGCACAGAATTTTTTGCGTCTGGACTGCTCAAAATCCCGTTTGGTGGCAACCAGAATGTTGGCACTGGGATAGAGCTGCAAAAACTCGCTCGCCCATTGCCCGGTCAGGTGATTGGGAACGACGAACAGCGATTTGGAGCAGAGACCAAGCCGTTTGGATTCCATCGCAGAGGCTACCATTTCAAAGGTTTTGCCCGCGCCAACTACATGTGCAAGCAGCGTATTCCCGCCGTACAGCACATGCGCGATGGCGTTACGCTGGTGTTCCCGCAGGGTGATTTCGGGGTTCATGCCGGAAAAAGTGATGTGCGATCCGTCATATTCGCGAGGTTTTGTCGAATTAAAGAGATCATTGTATTTTTCAACCAAACGCTGACGGCGTGCGGGATCCTGCCAAATCCACTTCTGAAACGCATCTTTAATTGCCTGCTGCTTTTGTTGAGCAAGCGTTGTTTCTTTCTGGTTCAATACGCGCGTTTCCCTGCCGGAAGCGTCCTCAACCGTATCATAAATGCGCACATCGCGGAGGTTCAGGGTATCTTCCAAAATCCGATATGCGTTGGCGCGATCTGTGCCGTATGTGACGGATGCGGCAACCGTTGAAGATAAGCGTGTCTTGCCGGAGATGTTCCATTCGGCGGTCATGGGGGAAAAGCGCACCTGAACAATGTCCCTGAAACGATAGGGAACGCTGAATGTTTCAACCATGAACTGCTGAATCGTAGCCGGATCGAGCCAGGTTGCGCCGAGCCGCACGTCGATTTCAGAAGCGTCAAGGTCTTTGGGCTGCGCATTTTCAAGCACTTGCACATTGACGGCGAATTGGTCGTCCTGCAGCGCGGCTGTCCGTGCCGCACGCAGTTTTTCACGTACATTTCCGGACAGGTACTTGTCAGCGGTCACAAACGTGTCCGGCGCTTCGGGCAGACGAAAGATTGCGCCGGTCAGCTCATCAGCAAGCACATTTTCAGCTTTGCCGGTTAATCCAGCCATGAAGGGAAGGTCAACGCCCGCTTTTTCGCTGATGGATACCGCCAACGCTTCCATCGCTGTATCGACGTGCTCGACCGGCTTCGATTGACGGATGGTGCGCTTGGTGAACATATCCGCTTTGCGCTTGAGTTTTCCCTTGTCATCCAGAATCTCAAGGGAACATAGCAGATAATAGGAAGAATCGGACGAAAAAACCTGATTATTGGCTCTGTCGCTGATAAGCCCATACCTGGTTGTGAAATCGTCGTATGTGCGGTTCAACTCGTCTTGACGCTGATGAATGTCGTCATCCGTTGCATCGTTTATTTGCGCGTCGATCAGGCGACGGGTACAATCCCGCAGCTCAATCATCCCCTTGATGCGCTCCTGCGTCATCTGATTGAGTACAGGGCGGATCATCACCGAATTTTCGCGGTAGTAAACCTGACCGTTCACAAGCGCATACGAGAAATTGCGCACATCGGGATCAGCCGGAATCGTTCGTCCTTCATTTATATCTGTTTCGGATATTTCTATCCTTTTATATTCCCCGTCGATGTTCCGCACCGCCGCATGGAGCTGCTGCGCGAGGTCTGCGCCGGGAATCGGTTCGCATGTGGTTTCCTTCTCGTTTCCGTACATGCTTTTGTCCCATTGCATCCTGCCCAGCATCATGTCGGGATGATCGACAAAGTAGCTGTTGATGGGGATGCCGTCCGCCGTCTGCCCCAGATGGATCCAATCCGGCTCTATGTCGATGGGATGTTCCCTCTTTTGAAGAAAGAGAATATCCGATGTGACTTCCGTTCCGGCGTTGGCTTTGAAGGCGTTGTTCGGCAGACGGATGGCTCCGAGCAATTCAGCTCTCTGCGCGATATATCTGCGCACATCGGGGGAAGCCTTGTCCATTGTGCCTTTGGACGTGATGAACGCGATCACGCCGCCCGGACGCACCTGTTCCAGCGTTTTGGCAAGGAAATAATCGTGAATCAGAAACCCGTACTTGTCGAACGCCCTGTCCACCACCTTGTAATTGCCAAAAGGCACATTGCCGACGGCGACATCAAAAAAGTCTTTGCGGTTGGTCTTTTCAAAGCCCGTGATCTCGATTCTCGCATCGGGATAGAGCTGCCGCGCCATGCGTCCCGTGATGCTGTCCAGCTCCACACCATAGAGCTTGCTGCTCTGCATCGCTTCCGGCAGCATACCGAAGAAGTTGCCCACGCCGCAGGCGGGTTCAAGCACGTTTCCGTCCTGAAAGCCCATGCTGTCCAAGGCTTCATACATCGCCCTGATAACGACGGGGCTGGTATAGTGGGCGTTCAGGGTGGAGCCGCGCGCCGCCGCATATTCCTCGTCCGTCAAAAGGCTTTTGAGCTGCTGATATTCCTTTTGCCAGCTTGCATTTTCGGCATCAAATGCCTGCGGCAGACCGCCCCAGCCGACGTATCGGGAGAGGATTTCCTGCTCGTCCGGGCGCGCCTGCCTGCCCTCCGCTTCAATCTGCTTGAGCGTTTGGATGGCGGCAATGTTGAACGCATACTTCGTCTTTGCGCCGCCTTCGCCCAGATGGTCATCCGTGATGCGGAAGTTCTGCGCTTTGTACGGCTCGGCTTCTTTGCGCTCCGTTTCATGCCCCGTCAGGTCGATAACGAGGTTGTGCAGCCTAATCTCTTCCTGCGGTTGTTGCGGCGCTGGATCACTCGGCACTTCCTCTGTCAGTATGAAATTCTCAGATTCCGCAGGCATTGCATCCGTCTGCTTGTAAAACAGTTCATCGTTTCGCGTATCTTCGGCAAGCATCTGCTCAAACGTGTCCCGCCGCTCCACCCTTGAAATCGGATAAAGCAGCGTCGGGTCGCGCAAATTCACGTGCTGATCCGTGATTTCTTCGATGAGGAACGCCGTATCACCCAGATAGACCGTATCGCCTACCTGATAGGACGGCTCATCCCGCCTGCCGTCCAGCTCCTTGACGACTTCATATCCGCCTTGTTCGGCAGGCTCGGCAAAATAGATGCCGTGTCCGTTTTCCGTCAACGCTTTTGCCGCAACGCTCCACCGTCCGAAGGGCATCCCCGTAACCGATATCGTCCCCATGCCGGGGATATCCCGCTCAAACAGCCTTGTGTCCATCAGCGGTGCGGCAGTTTGAGCATCTTCCCCATAAAAGAGAAGGGTGTCATCCACTCTTACACCGACCAGCCGCCGGGGATGTTCATCCTTCAGCCTTTTATATGCTTTCACATCCGGCGTAAAGCTGATTTCCGGCTCTTTTCGGTCTGGCGCGTCGGATTTCAGATAATGCCCATCGTGAATGAGTCTGTCAATCCGTTCGGCAACCTGATTCCATTTCAGCAGCACATCGGGACAGTTGCTTTTCCTGAGCTGTATCCCCTTTGCATCGTGACTTTCCGAACTCCCATGTTCACCCGATACGCCGGGCATTCTCCCGCCTATCCCGTATTCGTTTTTCAGAAATTCCAGTTTTTCATTGGTGCTGTGAGGTGCTGAAAAGAACTGGTAAATTCGACTGCCCGCGCCCGCGATCGGAGCATTTTGGGTCAGCACCGCGTCGATTTCATCCTGCGTCATAAAGCCGCGAACATCGGGCAGCAGCATCTCGCCTTCGGACAGCTCCTTCCGCGCCAATGTCAAATCCCTGAGACGGGGGAGAATGTCCTTCGGCAGAAGAAAACGAAAGCGCATCAGATCGGGCTGCATCGCGACCGCATCCGCAAAGACCTCCATCTGCCGGATCAACCCGTGCAGGAATTCAGGCTGCTCCATCTTCTCGGAGAGATGGTTGACGCAATCCGGAAAAATCAGCGGCGTATCTGTCATCAGGGAGAGATACCCGTTTTCTCTTGCGGCGCTGTCGCGGTACATATAGATCAGCCGCTCGGCGACTTTTCGGCGAATGGCTCCGGAAGCTTCCACGTTTTCAAGCTGTGTGCCGAATTGCCCGGCTTCAATCAGCGCACCGACGCGCTTTGCGGCATCCGTCCACGATATGACCTGCGCATTGTTGGCATACCGCGCACGATCTCCGGCGGCCATTTGGATTCCGCTTGGGTCGAACCAGACCGAAAAGCGCCGCCCGTCCAATTCAAAGCCGTTGCCGTCGTGGTAAAGGGTCTTCATTCGCAGCGCGGTTTCCTCGTTCGTTTTGCCGATCATCGCGTCAAACGCCAGCTCCATGCGGGTATCCTCGCCATTGCCGCCGAACCGCAGCGCCGTATCAAGCGCTTTGGATATAAAAGAAGGAGCGGAAACCGCTCGGTCATCCGTTCCTTCGCCATATTCGGTTATCGTTTCAAAAAGGCTCGTCTGCCCCGGATTTAAGCGTACACCAGCTCGTTCAGTACGATTTCCTCTGCCTGCGCTTTCAGGCTGTTCATCGCGCCGACCCACGCCATCGGGTCGCATTCCTTCAGTGCTTCGTTCACGCCCTGCGCCGCCGCCATCTCGCCGACCATGCGGTTCACCCGCTCGCCCGCCGTCCGGTCGATCTCCGTCAGATGCGCCGTCAGTTCGCCCGTCAGCAGCAGGCTGTTGAACAGCATTCTCCTGTGCTCTTGCAGATACGCCTTTCGCATCCTGCCATACTTGCCCAGCGTCACCTGTTCGTCCGGGATTTTCAGGTCGGGAATCTGATAACCGTTCACCGTTTTGTAATTCAGCATATGGCCTGCTCCTTTCAACGCCCCGCGCTTCCCGCTCGATGCTTCTCAATACTTCCTCGGAGATTTCGCTGACCGCCGTGCCCAGCGCGCTGAGCGCTCTCGGCGTGTTCCATTCAAGGATGGTCGCGAAATCTTCCGGCTCAAACCGATGTTCTTCCGCCAACCCGCAGCGATTAAGCAGCATATGCTGAACGCCCGCCGTTGCCGTGTTTCGGAAAGCCAGTTCGAGGTTGAGTTCATCATACTCCATGAGGAGTGAACCGTCAACGATGTCGCGCAGCTCGTCCTGATGCTCCTGCCAGTAATCCATCGCTTTCTGCATGGCGATTTCTTCGAGCTGTCCCGCAAGCCCGCGATTGGCAGAAACCTCATATTCTTTTTCCAGCATCGTACCGATAACCGCGCTGTTTTCCTCATTTACCGCCCATACAAACGGAGAACGGGAATCTTTTCGCATCCCCGTATCGGCAGCATCAAAGACGTAATGATAGCGGGGCACGTCGCCGGTCATATCCAGCAGCGCGATGCCTT